>Ga0134097_1000540_pt1 | contig 38195 bp, 35 predicted proteins | sample 8_3taG_FD_94450 | JGI IMG/M metagenome (GOLD analysis project Ga0134097, IMG submission 94450) | Switchgrass degrading microbial communities from high solid loading bioreactors in New Hampshire, USA - 8_30_10_142_A2 metaG | ecosystem: Engineered > Bioreactor > Semi-continuous > Anaerobic >... | reverse complement strand
GAGCGTCAGCGAAGAATCTTTTTTATGTTGACGCGTAAGATCCTTCGACTCCGCTGCGCTTCGCTCAGGATGACAGTAAGGGGTAATGCGCTGCGCTTCGCTCAGGATGACAGTAAGGGGTAATGCGCTGCGCTTCGCTCAGGGTGACATAAAAGGTGGTTGTACTCCGCTCAGGAAAGCATGTCATTCTGAACGAGCGAAGCGAAGTGAAGAATCTTTTTCATCAACTAATAATACACTTCGACTTCGCAGCACTACACTCAGGGTATATAAAGGATGACCCCTGTCATTTTGAAAGCTAAAATATTGAAAATAAGCTCTTGACTATCACCCAGGGTATTACCTTATGCTCATATTGAGGTGATAAATATGCTGATAAACGAAGTAAGCAAAACCACCGGTTTAACAAAAAAGGCGATAGAATATTATACCATGCAGGGTTTAGTGAGCCCAACCATATTGGAAAACGGATACAGGGATTACAGTCAAAGTGATATCGATAAACTAAATATAATATCCGTTCTCAGACAGCTTGGCCTTTGCACCAATGAAATCAAAACAGTTCTTTCTGATGAGTCCAGAGTTGCTTTAAAAACCATATCGGTAAGAAAAGAACTAAGTTATCAAAGGGAACAGGCTAAAAAACAGCTTCTTGATAAATTGAGCCAGGGACATGATTATTCTGAAATCAGCATTGAATTGCAAGCCATCAACAACAGCAAAACCATAACTGAAAAGCTCCTGGAAGCATTCCCGGGTTATTTCGGTATGTTCATATGCCTGCATTTTGCCCGATTCTTAAATGAACCGATCAGGACAGAAGAACAACAATCAGCCTATGAAAGAATAATATCCTTTTTGGACAATGTTCCTCCATTTACTTTGCCGGAGGATTTACAGGAATATTTAACTGAAAGTACTAAGAATATTGGTTCAGAACGAATCACAGAATTAATTGAAAACACAAAGAAATCCATAGAAAACCCCGATGATTTCTTTGCTGACAATAAAGAAATCCTGGAGCAATATTTGGCGTATAAAAAATCCGATGAGTATAAGAACACTCCGGCATATAGGCTCATGAAATTAACTAAAGAATTCAATAAAACAACCGGGTACTATGATGTATTTATTCCTGCGTTGAAAGAATTAAGTCCCTCGTATTCGGAATATTATCGGCAATTGGAAGAGGCCAACAAAAAACTACTGGAGCGGTATCCCGAAATAGGGGAAATAAATGAATAACAACAGCTATTTGCCATTCTGAACGGAGCGTTAGCATAACCCCACTTGTCATCCTGAACGAACGAAGTGAAGTGAAGGATCCTATACGTCAACACAAAAGATTCTTCGCTGCGCTCAGAATGACAAAAACTCAGAATGACATAAGGTGGATGCTCAGGATAACGATCAAGTAAACAGGTCACTTAATTATAAATGCACAGGGCAGCATTCGTTCCCTGCCGGCTGACGGACTGTTTACTATCTTTCCCTCCACTATCATTTCGGAGGAAGCGCCGCCGTCAAGATTTACGGCATCTTTTACTCCCAGCTCAAGAAGCTTTTGTCCCAATTCCTTGCCGGTAAGCCCATCGCTGAAACCTTTTTGTCTGCCGTCTGCCACAAGGAATAACACCGTTCCGTCCTCTTTCACACCCACAGCCGTACGCGGGACACGGGTCTGCATGGTTCCCACCCATCCGTCCTTATCAGGAACAATGATCTTAAAATCCTTCAGGATCCAGCTTCCGCACTCGTAAGCCCAGTCAAACCCGGTGAAACTTTTTTCTCCGTTATAAATTTCAAATTTAAGATCAAGATTCATACCCGGTTTTATCAGTTCTTCAAGCCTTGCTTTGGCTTTTTTGCCTACAGCGCTTATTAAAAACCCGTCCTTTGGTATTTCATAAGATTCTTTTCTCTGTATAAGACCCCTGACTTCTCCATTTGAAACCACAGCATTCAGATGATCCACATCAAGCCTGTTCATGGTACCGTATAAAGGTGTAAAAACATATATGCCTTCTTTTTGGGAATAGCGGTTATAAAATAAATTGTCCAGCAAAACACCGTCGCCTTCCACCCATACCCGGCTTGAAGCATCATCTATATAAGCCTTTCCTTTATCCAAAAACAATACAGGATAATTTCCTGATGCAGGGGTATAAAGTTCTCCGTCCAATGCAAAAAGTCCTCCCAGCATGCCGTTGGAATAGGAAAAACCGGCATTCACGGCTGCTTTGGCCTGCCAGGTGTCATACATTACGCTCAAGTATTCATAACCGAATAAAGTTTTATGGGATAAAACCGGCCTGAAAACAAGATCCGGATTGGAAGGGTTAATCTCAAGAACATGCATTGAAAGATCAAAATTCGATTTATTTTCAGTAATACTGTAATATCGATAAATCGGCACCGGTTCTTTCGAAGGCGAAGGACTGGCTACGGGAGTAACGGAAGGAGTGGCAACAGGATCTGGCTTATTTTGCTCATTACATGAGTAATGCCCGTCCTCAGCAGAAATTTTTCTGGCTATGGCAGGGCATAAGATCCAAAGTACGGTTATTGATAATATCAACAGGACTACAATCTGTAATCTCCTAATCTTCAACGGTTTCAGCTCCGTCCGGTTTTATTTCGGTTTCGGTATAATTTTCTGTCTCCGGTTGAGTGGTATCGGACTTATCCGGTTCAGTCGGGTTAACATTAAGTTGAGAGTTTATATCCGGTTTATGGATTTTGTATGTTCTATCCATTTGCGCGCTAAGCTGCCTGTACATCATGTCAGAAAGCCCAACACCTCTGTGGCTGCTTTTTTCCATGAGTGCCTCATCCAGCATATCCTCAAACATAGCGCGGGCAGTGCTTTTTTCTGTAAGACCGCCTTCAGGGACAGTAGCTTTCATCTGCTTATACAGCATTTGCAGCATGATGGCCTCAAACTGATCGCACGCTTCTTTTAACTTTTTCTTATCGCCTTCATCAAAAGCTTTCTTAAGAACGCTCTCAAATTCAGAGGCATCGGTTTGAGCCTGACCGGCTTTTATTTGATCTGTATAATTAAGCTGTCCAAATCCCTCAATCTTCATACTTCAACCTTCAATGACATAACCCGTATCGTCGTTGGCTAACCTGCATTAAGTATTATCGTCTGATATTATTTGCTGTCTGAAGCATCTCATCCGATGTGGTAATAGCCTTGGAGTTCAGCTCATATGCTCTTTGAGCAGTAATGAGCTTGACCATTTCCTCCACTACCTGGACATTGGATGACTCCAGGAAATAATTACGAATCGTACTGGGATTCTCTGTTTCAAAGTCAGGCAAAGGCTCTCCCGAAGCTGTATTGCTTCTGTACATATTCCCGCCTACGGCTTCAAGCCCCATGGGATTTTCAAACTGGAACAATCCTATGTACTGGCCTGTAGGAAGGTTAATTCCCGTATCAAGATCTTTATAAGTGATCTCTCCTGTTGGCTGGATCTCGTAAAGGGCCATATCACCGTCAAAATATATTTCCATGCCGTCCTGATCGAGAACCGGGTAACCTTTGGAGTTGGTGAGCATTTTTCCCTCTTCGGTCATAGCTACCTTAAAGCTTCCGTCTCTGGTGTAATATATGTTTCCGTCTGCTCCTCTCACAGCAAAGAAGCCCACACCTTCAATCGCCATGTCCAACTTATTGCTGGTCTGCTCAAGATTTCCGGAAGAAAAATCTCTTGCTGTAGCTCTGGCAACAACGCCGTGGCCTACCTGCAGGTTTACCGGTCTTTGGGCGCCTTCGGCCGAATAAGCTTTTTGCATTGAGACATACAGGATATCTTCAAATTCTGCCTTTTCTTTTTTATAACCCGTTGTGTTAACATTTGCAAGATTATTTGATATTGTGTCAACATTGAATTGCATGGCCTTCATGCCGGACGCTGCAGTCCATAATGCTCTCATCATAGGATTTTCACCTTTTTTTATTTCCGGACATCCTTATCCTTATTTACATCCTGTAAAATTTATTCTATAGATCCTTATTAAACTCTTCCTATTTCATTTACAGCCTTCTCCAGCGTTGAATCCTGGTATTGAATAAGCTTCTGATTGGATTCGTAAGCTCTTAAGACTGTGATCATGTCCACCATTTCTTTTACCGCATCCACATTGGAGCGTTCAACAAAGCCCTGGCGGATGGTTCCTTCAAACTCTCCATCCTGGCTTTCTGCTGTTGCTGTCAATAGATTGAAACCGTATTTTCTTAAGGATTCAGGATTTTCAAATTTTCGGATCCTTAAAAAATCAACCGTTTCGCCATTCTGGATTATTTCGCCTCTATAAGTGATTGTAAAATCAGAACCTTCCAGTATTACAGGCCCGTTTTGCCCCATGACCTGGTAACCATCCCTTGTAACGAGGCGACCGTTAGAATCAATTTTAAATCCCCCGTCTCTGGTGTAATACTCCAGAAACTGATTTCCCTGTGGAACAGCTATGCAGAAAAAAGCGCCATCATCACCATCAATGGCAACATCGGTGCTGATGCCGGTGCTCTCCAGTGTACCCTGGGTAAAACCGGTATGTACCTCAGCAATGTCATTGTATAATGTCATATTTCCTATTCTAACCGGTCGTGATGAATGGTCGCTGCCGTCATAAAAGCGTCTGGCCAATACATCAGAGAATTCCTCAAACACAACGACATCCTTCTTAAAGCCGTTGGTGTTCACATTCGCCATGTTGTTAGATACTACGTCCATTTTTCTGTTTAAGGTAAGCATGCTGTAACCTGATGTATAGAGCCCTCTTATCATATTAATTTATGCTCCTTTGATAATTGTTCCTACAGTACAATTATCGGCTAAGAGCCCGCCATACTTTAGGGTTATTTAGAATGTCACCCCGAGCGCTCCCTTCTTGTCATTCTGAGTACTCCCTTCTTGTCATTCTGAGCACTCCCTTCTTGTCATTCTGAGCGTAAGCGAAGAATCTTACCCCTTATGTCATTCTGAATGGAGCGAAGCGTAATGAAGAATCTTTTGCGTTGACCTGCATGATCCTTCGACTCCGCTAACGCTCCGCTCAGGATGACATTTGGTGGAGCGCTGCGTTCCGCTCAGGATGACAATTTAGGAAGGGCTACGTTCCTCTCAGGATGACAGCAAAGCATGTTTCCTGGTCCGGTGTACTCGTTCCACCTGCAGCAAAAAAGCCTCCAGTCGGGACTCGATCAGTTGTGGGAAAGCATTACCGTCTGTTTCGATGGTGAGGAACGGCAGAGCGGGATGCTCCTCCATTACCCGCTTAATCAGCTCTTTTTCTCTGGACACTTTAATCTTTATATCATTAAGATTTTGAGTTACCAACGCATCGGAAATCCTGGCAGGCATACAGCCAAAGGGGCCAAGAGCTATAACACCGTCAACCTCTTCCACGATCTCATATAAAGCCCCTCCGACAGTTAAAATCGCCTCTCCCGTAAGCCTCGGTGATAAAACTCTAGAGGCGGCCTCAACAAGATCTTCTACGTAACTTTCACTTACTCTGTATAATCCGGACTGAGCCATAATGGATTTGATCTCATACTCATAGGGATTTTTCACAATGCAGGTGAGGCGGTTTTTAACCCGGTCCAGGTATTTAGATTTTGCAACCAGCTTATTTTGAACAATATAATCGCAATAATGTATCCATTCGCCAACAGGGGCTATCCTCACCCGAAAACCTTTTCTGCTGAGCCTCTCCACCAAATACCGCCGGGAAAATTCATCCCTTCTTACATATATTTCACCTGTTAATGCAACAGAAGGAACATCATCAAGCTCAGCCCTACGGGGAATGGCTCCCAGCCGTTTGGAAGCCGCTATAATTCTTTTTCTCAGCTCCGGCCAGGGTTTTGTCCCGATGGCCTCTATCAAATCTTCGGCAACCTCGTTGAATACCTCTTTTGCAGACTCAGGATCTTTGGCCAGGGCAATGACAGCGCTGTATATATCATCCAGGACATCGGAAAGCACTATGGAATGCCAAGCTCTTAAGGCAAATTTAACACCGAATCCCGCATAGGAATTTTCAGCGGTCAAAGACAGCATGGCAACATTCCTGATGCCTTTTAGCCCCACCAGTTCCCTCATCATAACATTGTATTGGCCGAATCTGCAGGGACCCGAAGCCTCAGGCATAAAATTGACCAGGATATCTTCACCGTTCCATTCTTCCTCCAAATAACGAATAAGACTGCCAAAGGTAAGCAAAAGGGGAAGGCATTCCTTACAAGTGGTATATTTTCTTCCATAATTAAGCTCTTTTTCTCCGGGCGGAGGAAGGGCAACCGTATTGGCTCCCACATAACTTAGAGTGGCTGCCAGCATTTTCGCTCCGACTTCCCCCATTGAGGGTACCAAAATCTTTACCTTTGGATGGTCTATGGGGTACTCTTCTCCGTCAGGGGTTACAACATATACTTTGTTGGCTTTTTTCACCACTTCGGCTGTCTTAAAAATGTCTGAACCTGATAATTCCCGTCTATTCACTGCCGGATCCCGCATGTCTCTGTACCGGCGCACCACATCCAGGAACGCTTCAATTCGTGTATCCACGCCTGCATCAGCGGTATGGGAATCCAGCTCCAGTGTAAGGGACGGTTTGCTTCCCATTATGTTCCTGAAATATGTCAGTAAAAAGGAATCCGGACCGCAGCTGAAGTTTGTTATATAAACACCGAACAGTTTTTCATGTCTGGAAGTAAAACGAGCCGCTTTTAAAATCCATTGGCCTGATGCCCAATACATTTTATCGTGAGAATCTTCGTCAAAAACAGGCAGGAAATCCTGGGGTATAACCCTGTAACCTCTTGATGCCAGTTTTTTAGGTATTCCCATGTTCCCGAGCCTGGAAAATGCGTTATATGGCCTTCCGAATAAAATGATGGCCGTATCCGGAGAGTTTTCAATTTCCTCAAGAACTTTCTTGCCCTCCCGCATAAGCGCTTCATGAAAACCGTTCTGCGCTTTCAGGCTTTTATTGAAGGCCGCTGTTGCCTCAGCTGCAGAGTGTCCCAGGCTCTTTGCCATATCGACAAAGACTTTTTCTACAGCTTCATAGCCCCTGGTCATATCCAATACAGGGCTTAGTACCTGAATACTCTCAAGCTCAGGGAATGCTGATTTAAGAAGATATGGTTCCGATTGCACAAACGGGCAGCAAACGCTCACATCCTGCCCTCCCGGTACCGGATAAGCCTTTACATGGGGAAGGAATATAATATCAGGTTCAAGACTTAAAAGCTCCTGCAAAGCGCCGTGAGCCTGTTCCACCGGCCAGCAGAAAGCTGCGCCCTTGCGGGAGAACCCCTCGGAATTATATTTAGCGGGATAAACCACTTCATAGCCCAAAGCCTTAAAGAATACCGCATAAAGAGGCAACAGGGTATTAGCCATAAGGGATAAGTTTATGCCAACCTTTTTGGCCTGACTAATATTATTGCCAGATGCATTATTGTCTGTGCCTAGTTCCGCGTATTTATGAAGAAGCCGTTCTCTTAAGGCGACAAGATCCAGCGCTTCTATGTCGGCCTCTTTTTTGTCTGCAAAAATATTATAGTATTTATTGCATGCTCCCCCGAAGGGATACGTTTTTTTTCCTATTGTAATACGGGATATCTGGCATTTGCGGTCACATTTTTCTTTGCCGCCCCCGCAGATAAACGGTTCCTTATATGCAACCGTCCGGTTTGCCAGCTCTGCAAGATCAAAATTCTGAGCTTCAATCTGCCCGTTTTCAAGCATGGACATGGTTTCCAGGGCAACCCCGAAGGCTCCCATCAGCCCCGGCTCGGGAGGAACTATGATTTCACGGCCTGTCAAATTGGCCATTGCTGCCGGAACGGCCTTATTGTAGCATACGCCTCCCTGCATGAATACTTTCTGTCCGACAGCCCGGTTGCCTTTCACCCTGTTCAAATAGTTAAGACATATGGAATAAACAAGCCCGGCCGCTATATCTTCCCTGGAAATGCCGTTTTGTATGGCTGTTTTAATATCGCTTCCTATAAAAGCGGCGCACTGATCGTTAAAGTTTGGGGGGGTCTTTCCCTTTAAGGCTATTTCGCCTATTTCCTCAACTTTTAGATTAAGCGACTCGAAGGCCGATTCTTCAAGAAACGATCCGGTTCCAGCCGAGCAGGCCTCGTTCATGGCATAGTCCGATGCTACACCGTTGGTAAGATAGGTATATTTGGCGTCCTGCCCTCCTATTTCAAAAATGGTATCGACCTCAGGATCGAAAAACGCGGCAGCTCTGGCGTGAGCTATTATCTCGTTGATAACAGCGGGTGTCTGAGCGTGAAGACCGGAGATTTGTCTTCCGGAGCCGGTTACTCCCAGGCCTGTGATATTCACCGGAACCTTAAGCTGAGCTTTTATTCCCTCGTAACACTTCCGGGATGCCGCCACCGGATCGCCGTTGGTTCTAAGATATATACCTGCAAGAATAGCCTGATCCTCTTTTCGCATTAATACTGCCTTGGTGGTTGTGGATCCCACATCCAAGCCCAGTATGCAAATATCTCCTTTATTTGCCTTCCCCTTTACCGATTCCATAAACCTTACTTTAGACATACCTTCCGATAAAGGTTTATGTTGAGGGAATTCATATCCGCTTTCCTTGAAGAAATTATTTATATTGATTGGGGCGGTCTGATTCCTTAACGCCCACAATGCCGCTCCCAAGGCCTCAAAACAATTGCTGTAAGCCGGAATGGTTATTTCCAGCCCGGCATCTTTAAGATACTTCACCATGATCCTGTTGGAGGAGCTTCCCCCTACCAGTATTACTTTGGACTTTGTTTCACCCTTTAAAAGCTCGATTATTTTGTCGGCCATCATTTTGCACAAGCCGGCCACCACGTTAGCCTTTGCGGCTCCTTTGTTCAGTGCGTGGGTACAATCACTCTTGCAAAAAACGCTGCAACGGCCCGCTACCTTGTAGGGGTGTTCCGAATCGGCAATTTCTATAGCCTTTTCTATGGGGAGGTCCATTCTCTTGATCTGTTGTAAAAAGAATTCCCCTGTTCCTGACGCGCATTTATTGCCGCTTCTTACTTCAATTATCCGCCCCTTTGCGTCAAGCTTGTATACCATGAAGGTCTCCCCGCCCGCGCTCACAATTACAGCCGGGGAATCCTGAGTAAACTCTCGCGTATTATCGCCGTTATCATCGCTGTTTTGAATATTCATTATATATTTATATGCTTCTTCTGCAGCCTCAGGCTCAGACAAGGTCGCAGCGTTGACCAGATGTCTCAGGTTACGCCCTGTGACCACAATCCGATGGGCATTTTTAATGTTATCCTGGTTTAACAGATTAAGCAGTATTTCTCTGGGATTTCCCTCATGGGATACGCAAAAGGTTTTGTCAACCGATATTACTTCATCTTTTTCCGTAACGCACGCCACTGTTATTGTGGATGCGCCTATACAAATTCCTGACGTCCTCATTTGTTTCTCCGTTTCAATCAGTGATTCAGCCTTACAGGCGTTTATACTGTTTATTCTATTATTATATCCATTATATTGATTTCTCGCAAAATTTACCGGTTTCAGGACATAGTGTTGGATTGTAAGATCCTTCGCTAATGTTACTCACCCCTAACCGTAATGCCGGGAGCGGATATGATTCATAGGGGATTGACGTTTGGTTATTACCTGTTGACCGAAAAACCCGCAGATTGGTGTACGGGAATCGAAGGATCTTTATGCCAAAATGGGCATGTACAAAATGGACCAATGAAAATATTTTCATCGGTCCATACAATCTGCTGTGCAACAATTAATCCTATTTACCGTCAATCAGCCTATCTCGGTAAAATGTTCCTTCTTCAGATAATCCAAATTATCCAGAGTTTTTCCTGTCCCTATAGCAACGCATGATACGGCATCATCAGCAATAATAACCTTTATTCCTGTCTTCTGCTCCAAAAGTTTATCCATTCCATAGACAAGGCATCCGCCGCCTGTCATTACAATACCTCTGTCGCTTATGTCGGCGGCCAGTTCCGGAGGAGTTCTTTCAAGTACCGAATGTACCGCCTCAACTACACTGGAAACAGGTTCCTCCAAAGCTTCCATAATCTCTGAAGAGGTAACGGTAATAGTCTTCGGCAGCCCTGAAACAAGGTTCCTGCCTCTTATATCCATCTGGACTTCCTTTGGTCTCGGGAAGACTGTTCCGATGTTTATCTTAAGATCCTCAGCTGTCCTCTCCCCAATCAGGACATTATGTTTTTTGCGCATATATCGTATGATGGCTTCATCAAATTTATCACCGGCAACTTTAACAGAGGTGCTTACAACCGTTCCTCCAAGGGATATAACGGCTATATCTGTCGTTCCTCCGCCTATGTCCACTACCATGCTTCCGCATGCCTTTGTTATATCGATTCCTGCCCCGATTGCAGCGGCAATAGGTTCCTCAATAAGGTAGGTTTTTCTTGCGCCTGCCTGAACTGCAGCATCTTCCACCGCTCTTTTCTCGACCTCGGTAACACCTGATGGCACACAAATCATAACCCTTGGTTTAAAGAGCTTAAAAAAGCTTCTTGAGCATACCTTATTCAGAAAATACCTCAGCATTTTTTCTGTTATATGGTAATCGGATATTACACCATCTCTTAAAGGACGTATGGCTACAATATTTCCCGGGGTTCTGCCAAGCATCTTGCGTGCTTCTTCCCCAACCGCCAAAATCCTGTCAGTGTTCTTATCAATAGCTACTACAGAGGGCTCTCGTAAAACGATACCTTTTCCCTTTATATAAATCAATACTGATGCTGTACCTAAATCCAGCCCAATATCCAACCCAAGGCCCAATCTTTACAACTCCTTTTCATTGCGTTAGCCTGCAAATTACATTGTGTACAGTTTTAATATTATCAATATATTTCCCTGATATCAATAGAAAAAAGAAATATGCCGTCTTTAACTCTTAATATATAATCAGTTTTCAGTACCTTGCTTTTTCCGAAATGCCATTATATCGAAAAGCTTTATTACAGCCAGGGCAATAACCGCACCTGACGCATCGATAAAAACATCTGTAACTCTTCCGTCCATTCCCGGAACAAAAAACTGTATCGTTTCATCTATACAAGCCAGGACAAAAGCTGAAAGAAACGAAAACAACCTAGCCTTTTTCACTGACATATCAAATTTCTTAAAGAAAAAATATATCAAAATACATAAAAAGAAGTATTCCATGAAATGTGCGGATTTACGGACTACGGTATTGATAATATCGAAAAGTTCCGAATTCGGTTCAACAGTGGGTAGATTCAATATTCCGGAAACTGCATCGGCAATAAATAAAGCAACTTTCTTCGATGCTTCATTGGAGTCATACCCGGAATGCAGTGAGGAGTAAAAAATAATACTCACCAAAATCAAAATACTTAATAAAGATAATGCTTTTTTTAGCCCGGATCTGTTATGCAATCTATAACCCCTGTTCTATCTAATTTTAATTATCAAGAATATATTACCAGTATTACAAGAAATAAGGAAGGACTAAATCCAGTAAATCAATACGAACTTAGTCCTTCTGAAATAACGCATAAACTCTCAATACATACTGAAATTATATTATTCGAAAACTACAGTATTGTATTCTGACTGTTCACCCTTCATTACATAGACTCTGACAGTAATTTTTGCCGTTCTGAGATCGCCAAGGGTAACTTGATTGATACCCTTTGATATGCCTGCTGCGCCCAGCTTGGCTAACAAATCAGTAACTATCTGAACGTCATTACTTGTAACGCTTGTATAGCTTCCATCGTCGATACCGATTGAAACTCCCTTGTATTGATAGCCTGCGGATACTGTTACCATGGCTTTGATCTTAGCATATAACCCACTTCCGGTAAGCAATGGCTCACCTTCCTTGCCTGGTTTCAGTGTTGCAGTATGAATTTTACCTTCAACTTTCATATCATAATTCTGCAGCCATGTAGAGTCTATATCCAAAGTATTCCCATCCGACGACACCTTGACAATCAGTTTGATTTGCTGAACTAATGTCTCTCCGCTGTATACCTTGATATCTTTGGAGATTGTGCCGCTTAATAATGTTTTCAATGTTTTAACAGAAACATCACCGTCGAATGCAAAACCAGTTATGGATTCAACCAGGGAATCATTGCCTGTTAATGAGAATACTCCATTGTTACCTGTAATTATATTTTGATCATAACCTACAACCACAAGCTTATCTGCCACAGGCGTGCTGGTTACCTTAAATCCGTTGATGAATACATTCTCATCGACACCGGTCGACAAATCAATAGTATAGTTTGAACCGCTCACAGAGCTTCTAATCGGATCTCCGGCGGTAGTAATCAATTCAACTGATGTAACGGGGTTAGACGGAGTGGAAGGACCGGGTGCACCACCACCCGGAATACCTGGTGGTATTATGCCCGAACCGGTACTGTCTGTAACAGCCGTTGCGCCTGCCCCAATTGAGACATTTCCAACGGTTGTACCTGTAACGTCATTGCCTACCATAACGGTTGTGTTGGCTGTATTAACAGCAACATTATTTGCATTTACAGTTACCTGCGAAACTCTGCCGCTGCCGCTGATTTTCGTACCTGTAGCCTCTTTACTGGTTTCGACTTTTGTAACGAAACCTTCTACGATTATATCTGCAGCAGGTGCTTCTACAACAAGGTTTGCAACCTGTCCTTTAACAGTTACCTGCGAATTCTCACCGATTACTGTAACATTGGCGAATTTACCCTCAAGAACAATATCTGATCCTGCTTCGATCTTTTGGATAGTTGTACCGCTGTCCGTTACGATACGTACTTCGTTGTTAACATTGTCAACAATAACTGTGCCAGTCAGAACAGAGCCATTAATAACATGAATTGAATTATTTCCGCCGCCGCGAATTACAGTACGTCCTACTACTTTAACTCTATCAAGAGTAACATCACCGGTGCCGACACCGTCACCTATAATCAAATCACCGGTTACAGTAACATCCTTAAGCGTTACCCCGGGAACATTAACCATAACCGAACCATCTGCAACGGTTGTATATGTACCGGCTTTATTGATGTATGACTTAATAATGCTGTACATGACCTGGGCAAATTGTGCTCTTGTGATATTTTCTTTCGGGCTTAATAAATTATTGTTTCCAACAACATATCCGCCGGCAGCAAGAGCCGAAATCTCGCCCTTAAACATATCAGCTATTTGGCCTTTGTCAGTAAATCGGTTTAAAGAACTATAGTCTGTACTGCTTAGCTTCAACGCTCTGGCAAGAATTGCAAATGCCTGTTCTCTTGTTATTTTGTCTTCGGGTTTCATTACTGTCCCGTTACCAAATATGATCCCCATTTTAACAGCTTTTGCTATGTCATCTTTATACCATGCATTGGCAGGTATATCAGTGTACTTGCTGATGTCTGCCTTAGCTGTCGAACCAAAAGCCCTGTTTACCATTGCAACCATTTGAGCCCTGGTTAATGGTTCATCAGGATTGATCTTTCCGTTATAACCAACCAAGATACCATTTTCAATTGCATACTCAACAGCGTTTTTAGCCCAGTTTGTTGGTATGTCAACATATTGCTGCATAGCAATTGTTGGTACAGCCATACTGACGCATAATACAACTATAAGCGCCATGACACTTAATCTTTTCAATCCTCTTCTCATAGCATTACACCTCGTAGTTTATTATTATTTTGGAAGATTTTATTTAATTTCCGGACTACACCCGGAAATGTCATACTACTAATTATTTCGTTCCGTACACTTCTTTGCCCACTTTCAAACTGTGGACAAACTTTTAGAAATAACTCTTTCGGGTTAAGATAATAAAAACAGAATGTCATAGATTTCCATTGTAACAACATTCCTTATAATTCCTTATACATATTTTACCCTATAAAGGTAAAAAAATCATTAGAAAAAAGTAAATTTTTGTCGTAAGATGTTAAATAATTGGTTTTTTATACTGTTTATGAATCTGTTAATACTACTCTAAAGTCCTACCATATACTTTCAACAATTAAACAAATTATACTAAAAAAGAAGACCTTCCAAGTGAATACAATAATGTATCATTTGAGAAATGGATATAGAAATAATTATTTATTATACGACTATCTAAACGGTAATATACCCAATGAGGTATCTTGAACTATTTCTAATTACAAAAAAACTGTTTGAATGTATATAATATGTACTTAAGATTGATAATAAATAACAATATAGCAATTATTATGGAGCCGAATAAAGAGCCGTATAAATTAACGGACATAAGTAATACCTGAAGAGTCAATAAACAAATATTGGGAATAATTATAACCCAGTTATATTCTATTTTACAAAACTTCTTAATATCTATAAATTTGTATATGGTTTGGCTAAAATAACAGCAAATCGATGCAATACAAACACCCCAAGTCCCAATAATGGGGGTAAGCACGATACTAAAAGCAATGTTAATACCAGCTCCTATTATACTTACACCAACCATGCGATGAGTTTTCTTATATGTTGAATACATAGTACCCAGCATTGATGAAATACAGTTTATTAAAGCCGCAAGAATTATTGCAGGAAGGTATATACGTGCATCATAAAAATCATTTTTCAATGTAATTTTTGCTAAGATAGGCGTACAGCATACAACAACTGCTCCTATTGTACAATATAAAGATATAAATAAATTTGTTATCTCTGTATAATACTTTTCCCTTTTATCTTCATTGAAAACTCGCGAAGAATTAAGCTGATATGCTAAGTATATAGCTTGTTGAAACATATTAATTACAGCAGATATTTTTATTGCTGCAACATACTTACCTGCCGTTGAAAAATCAGTAAACCATTGTAAAATATATCGACCAGATACTGTCGTAAACCAATAAAGTACATTATAAAAAATTAATGGAATACAGTATTTAAATAGTATTTTTAAATCATCTTTTGAATCCGTTTTAAATATAATATCTTGAAAAATCTTTCCTCTCCAGACTAAATAAATCACTGACACACAATCTGACAAACCAATTGATAATAAATAACCATTTACACTTCTTCTAAATATAATTAAAAATAAAAAATTAAAAGCACTTAAACTTAAAGCATAAACAACGCCGCTCATTGCAAATATCATTGAGTATCCATTTCCTCGTACATAATATGCCACACACATACGTAATGAATAAGCATACAAAATAAAATATAAATAAAAAGCATACTGATAATGGAATACAAATTTGCATACTATAGTTACAGTTAATCCTATAAAAATAGACCTTATCATCACCTTTGCCACGGCTGTCGCTAAGCGATTATTATCAAAATCGGTTTCTACTGAAAATCTAAATGCGGCCTCATAAATGCATAATGTTGAAATTGGAAAGAAGAGTTCAGACAAATAATTTGTCAGTTCAGCTACACCATACTCTTCCGGGGTCATATAAGTTGTATATAAAGGCATTAATATAAATTGAATAGCTTTAGCAAGTACCGTTCCAATAATGAAAATAATAATATCAGATGCTAATCTTTTATAATGATTTTCATACATATTTTAAATCCTCGTTTTTATCCTATTCTTTTTATATATTTTTTAAGTCGTTTTATGCTATTTATCCAATCTCTGCAAAACCATTTCATAAGCCTAAAGGGATATGTTATGCTGTGAAAAAATTTCTCTATATTCCCATATTCCCTATTGCTTTCACTCAATTTAGAATTAAAAAATTCTTTGCATTCTTTTGTGAGCCATTCATCTCCATTTTTCATAACACGGTTTCTCATCTCTGAATAATATGGAGTTTTAATGTTCGGTATAATACCCCAACACATATGCGCATGAGCATTCGTACAATAAGGTTGAGTACAAGTGTGCCCTACTGGTATAAATTTAATTGGCTTATCTGGATTTTTAAAAATATTTTGATTGTACGGCTGCCAATAACATGGCTGCGATTCGCCAGTATACATATTTACAAATAGACTCCAACAACCTGCATAACAAAACTCCTTGCGTTTTACCCCTATAACATCTAATTTAAACTGAGTCATCGGCGATTCTAATTTGCTCCATATACTTCTAAATTCTTCTTTGGAATGTATCGACAATAGTGCTTTATCTTTTCTCCTATCATCTCTTCCAATCGTAGCATGACAATAAGCTCCTACATTTTCCAAACACACCTTTTTTATATCATCTAAGTCATTTTCAATTCCATCATAAGCCATCAATTCAATTGTAAATGAAGCACCTGCATTATGAATTGCTTTAGCATTCTGGAAAAATTTATCCATAATATTGAGTCTTTTCATTTCTTTATAATGGAAGGAAATTTTAAAGAATAATCTACACAATAGCTCTTTAGGGAATTTCAGCACTTCGTTTATATTCTTTGTAACAGTACCATTAGTTACAACTTCAACAAAATGTCCTTCCTCAAGAAGTGCTTTGATTAATGGTACGATATCTGGTTGAAGCATAGTTTCGCCATTACCCGTTAAATTAATTAAAGATATACCACCCAATCTTTCTTTTGATAAACATTTTGCAATGTATTCTGCTGAATAGTTCAAAGGAGTAGGTTCATCCCAGGCTTTCACTTGAGATATATAACAATATTCACACTTTAAGTTGCATTTCTGAATAGGTAACATACCGAGAATTAGTTTATTTATTTTATTCATTTATCTTCATCCTCAATTCATTTAAACTTATCATATAAGGCTAAATTATCCATGTATTTTTTTTGTGTTTTACTCAGTATAAAATTTTCTATCACTTGAAAGTTTATGTCACCAAATATTGGACAAATAGTTGATGAATCTTTTAACCATTCATTATAAACTCCAGATACTTTTTTCGTTTTATTGTCTAATACTATACATGGTGTTTGTGTTAAAAAAGAGAATATCATTCCATGTAATCTATCAGTAACAACAAATGAGCATTCAGCAAAATCTTCCAAACATTTATGAACTATTTTATTTCGGTTCCATGTTGGAACACGTTTTTTACAAATAGTGCTTACATCTTTACTTATATATCCCAACTTCCTAAATATATCTTTTATCTGTTTTATATGTTTTTCATCTATATATGACTCTCTATCAGCTCTAAGGCAATAGCCTACAATTTTTTTATTTCCGATGTTTTTTGGTGCTAGATCATAATAAGCTAAAGCAATATCAGGTACAAGTAAAATATTTAAATTTTTATAGTTCTTAGATGCGAATTCATATGATTGTCTATCCCTTGTACATAAAGTAATGTCTTTGCATTTGCAATAGATAGCATTCGCAGATTTTATTAATTCTTCATAAGGTTTTTTACCTCTTTCAAAATATATAGTCTGAGGAAAAATCACAATTTTATGGTCACAGAAATTTTCGATTATTTCTTGCAATAATAACTCTTCATTTGGCCACAAATTTCCCATCCATCCCCCCCCATTAATATAAATAGGTATATTTGCGGGAATTGCTTTTTTTAATCTTTTTTTATATACTTGGAACATTTCAGTAGGAATTTCTTGAATTTTACACATTGGATTAACTAAATTTAAGAACCAATATTCTGCTAAAGTGATTAAATGGTCACCTAAATTTGTGTGTATTGGTGTACCTACAAGATATGCACTTGCCAACTGGCTTTTCTCTATCTCTTCCATTTGTTTTGCAAATGAAACAATTTCAGAGCCCATTTTAATTCTATATTTTAAACCATTTGGAATTAGTGATTTTATCAACTGCTTGAACATCACTCCATCATTCTCCTTTTTTTTATCTCATCAGCAATACGTTCAACAATATAATGTATTCCTAAATCATTTGGATGGATTCCATCAACAAAATAATCACATTTATTTTCATCAAAAAGGAGTTTTCCATCGATGTATGATATCTTTTTGTCTCCTTTTGTTAATGCAAATGTATATGTGTCACGGATAATATTTCTTCGTTCATTTTCCTCTGCTTCTGTTATAGATAATCCACCTGAAAAACGCGACATTAATATAATCCAACAATCTGTTACTTTTCTGATAGTTTTATATACATTCAGATGGGAATTTTTTAATTCATTACACGTTGCATTATGATCATATTCTAATATGATTATTTTTGCACCTAAACCTGCAATATATTTTATAATAGAAATCTCGCCTTTAGCCGACTCTGACAAACCAAAATTCAATACATTACATCCCATTATTCTCTGTAACAAGTTTGAAATTACAAGTCCAGGTCTAGTAGCTGCACAACCGTGAGTTATACTAGAACCATACATCACGATGTCATTATTTTTATTCGTAATTAACTTAATATCTTTATCATCCACTAAAATATGTTTTATAACTGCAAATGATGGATAATAAATGCACAGTGTCTTTCTACCATCTTCAAAAAAAACTCTCCCCTCACAATACATCTGTAGTTCATTTTGTGGAGAAATGCATTTTTTCCAAGTGTATCCGTTATCAGTTTTTATATAGACATCAATTCCGCTAGTTCCAGTTGTAGGCATATGACTTAAAATAGATCTATAACTATAAAAAACCTGAATTCTCAAGCTTTTTTTTTCTGTTTCAAATTCAATTCTTGTCCCAGCAAGAAATTTGCTGTTAACTTTAACAGATCTTGATAAATCCTTTATAACATAACGCGGTAGCCGACTTTTTTCTTTAATAAAAACTTGTAAATCAGCTTTTCCTTCTTTTTCGGCTATATATTTTATTGTATTAAATAAATAATGAATTTTCTGAATTACTCTTAAACATATTCTACTTAAAATCATTATTGACTCCAAAAAAATGAATATGGAATAACACCATTTTTATTTTCCAGTAATGATATTATACTATAAATATTCAAAATAATTATTATAATCCATTTAATAACTATTTGGTCTGATTGTCTAAATTTCGAAATAGTTGAAGGAATAAAACTAATAAATAGCGCCAAATAGTACCATAGCAATCTATTAATTAATTCATTACGGCAATTAATAATTCCAAAAATAGTGCCAAACACTACTGCTGGAAGTACATGTAAGTTAAAAGAATCTTCTGTATTTTCCATTTTTGTATTTTTAAACAACCATAAAATAATGACACAAAATAAAAAAATATAAAGTATTATTATCCTACCTTCACCAGTACCAGACAAAATAGAATAGATAGAATCTCCTGATGTATATATACTATACCTTGGAAATAAACGTACATATAATTTAACCAAGGCAGAATATCCAAATGATAGCAAAATACTAGTAGTTGTAGAAATAATGAATATAAGTTTAGAATCTTTAAGATAATCAACAAGTATTATCCCTACAATAGCCAATCCGAAAAAGATTGCTGTTGTATGTATCCCTATTGATATCAAAAATAAAAACCAGCCTTTTTTACTCTTTATGTCATCAACAAGATAATATATTGCATTTAGTGCAATGGTTAGGGAAATACATTGTCTATTACCATTCATACTGCAGTAAAATAAAGCTAAACCAATCCATATAAATGCTGAAGTTGATACGTCTCGTGATGTTTTCTTGATAAAACTAACAAGTGCCAAATTAACAACTATCGCTGAAATTAATATTAGTAATCTTGGATCAGAAGAAAAAATGGATATTACCCAGCAAAATAATACATAAATTGGAGCTGTAAGCTGTGCATTTTTCAGTGCAATCAGATATGTTTTACTATTTGCTATGGCTGTATATATTCTAGTATAAGGCAATGTATCAACACCTACATTAAATGATCTAGCACCCATAATAAAGGAAAATGAAATAAATATTAAAGTTAAGGCTACTTTATTACCCATTATTTTTTTCCCTGATAATAATTTGTAATTTTTGGTACTTAATAAAGATGCCATAAAAACTATAACCATATTAACTATATAAACAGTAATAGTAATCGCTTCCTCTCTTTATTAGTTTTCTTTCTGTCTTACTGCAAATTGACTTCTCCAAGCCAACCTTAATATTTTTTCTCCATAAAATGATAATAATGCAGCTGCTTTCTCTCTGCCTCTCGCCTTTTTATCAATTAGCACAGACAATCTAGTCCGTTTAACTTCCGTCCATATCTGTTGAAAAAGCTTATCATGAATCTCACCGTGATCCGGTAAATCTAAAACAAGATGAATTGCCACATTAAATGTTCTACAAATTGCAGCTTTAAGTATTGAAGGATAATTATTCTTACAAAATTCTTCTATGTTTATTGCCCATTCTAAGGCATCTAGGCGTCTTGGATTAAATGTATGCATAATACTATTATTACGTTGACGATAGTAATATCCATATTCATTTGAATACACAACTTTATGTGCATTATTTAAGAACAAATGACATGTAGCTAAATCCTCTGATAAACGTCCCAAAGGAAACCTTATATTACCTATCACATCTCTCTTGTATAATTTAGCAGGAACACAACAACTAAAAAGTCTTTGATAAAGAGAGGCCTCAATGGCTTCTATAGTATTTAATACAACATATTGCACCTTAATATCAGACTTAATTTCTTCGTTTGTTCCCTCCGCAATATACATCATTTGCATAATAGCAATATCTGCACTATTCTCATTAAGCATTTTTACACATTTGGAAATACAATCACAGGATATATAATCATCACTATCTAGAAAAAATAAAGCATCCCCTGTCGCCAACTCAATTCCTACATTACGTGCTGATGATAAACCACTATTTTCCTGGTGTAAAACTCTGATCCTGCAGTCTCTCTTCGCTGCATCATCACATATTTTCCCTGAATTGTCAGTTGATCCATCATCAATAAGAATAATTTCCGTATTCAAATATGTCTGACTTAGTGCACTGTTAATACATCTTTTGATAAATTTTTCTACATTATATACGGGTATTATAATGGAAACCTTCATTTTAAGATCACCTTCGTAAAATATTTACTTTACTAATATTCTATTTGGCCAATTCTTTGAATAAAAGCTCATGTTCCCTTGCTACACGTTCAATATTAAATTTTTCAAAAACAGTATGTTTATTTTTGCTAGTAAGACTTTCACGCAATTGCTTATCTTTATAAATAAGCATCACATTCTTTGCAACATCTTCATAATCATCTACCGTTACCAATAGCCCATTTACTTTATCAGTAATAATTTCAGGGATAGCATCAACCCTAGTTGCGATTATTGGTTTATTGGCAAGCATATATTCCGGTAGAACAAGACCAAATCCTTCCCATCGTGAAAGTAACACTGCCACATCAAAAAGTTGTATGTATGCCAGTGGGTGACTGACCCATCCACTTATATAAAAAGAATCTTCCAAGCCGCTTTCACTAATAAGATGCTTTATTTTATCTTTGTCTGCACCATCACCAACCATCAGAAAAAAAGCTTCTGGTATTTGTTTTTTAATTAACTTTGCTGCTTTAACAAAAATCTCCGGTGCTTTTTGTTTTGATAATCTTCCAACCATACCTACAACATACGCAGTATCTGTTATTCCGAGAGCTTTTCTAGATAATTTACCAAAATCAGCTTTATATTCACTAATATCAATACCATTGTAAATAACACGTATTTTCTCTTTTGAACATATTTTTTTCGATAAAGCAGATTCTTCCTCTGCTTTCGAAATGCAAATAATTGCATCACAAAAGAATGCAAGAATTTTTTCAATTATTATAAATATAAACTGCGCAATTTTATTTCCTCTAATGTTAAACGCCCATCCATGCGGATTATAGATACAACGTTTGTGAAGACCAATATTAGCAATCCGGCCAATTGCACCAGCTTTACTAGAATGTAAGTACAAAAGATCAGGATTGTACTTTTTTATCAGTTTCCTAACTTTTAAAATTGCTTTAAAATCCTTAGTAAATGAAATCGAACGGACCATATCAACATTTGTAAAACCATCAACTAAACCAATGTAGTTTTTATTTTTGTATTCATACGACCCTATTAGAATATTTTCATACTTATTATGGTCCATATATTTTAATAGCATTTTTATATATCTTTCAACACCACCGGGTGATTGAACTATGTGCAAAACCCGTATCTTCTTATGTGTCTCCATATTTAACTCCCTTAATACTTGTTTCATCTAAAGTTGCTGTTTGTTCACGCCTTAAACTCCACGCCATTCAAATAGCCATCAAACCAGTTTAAAATTATAAATATTTGTCAATGTTATCGCTCCAATGCCTTGTATTTCAAGGGCTTATTTTCAAGAAAAAATAAATTTGGAATACACTATGCTCAAAATCATATTCCTAGTAGTAATACCCGTACCCATAACCATATCCATATCCTTTGCCGGAATGGACTTTTACATATACAACTGAAACCTTATGGGCTTGTGTGTCACTGAACATCTTGCGGGCTCTGACGGCGGCATCGATATTAGTTTCGCCATGAGCAACGACTAGGAGAACCAGGTCCGCAAATTCGCTGGCTATAAGCGCATCGGTTACCTGGACCAAAGGAGGAGTATCAATAATTATGATGTCATAGGAATCTTTAAGTACTTCTATGATTCCTTTCATCCTGGCACTTCCCATAAGCTCGGCAGGATTTGGAGGAATAGTTCCGCTTGCCAGAATTGATAATCCTTCTATATCATCAATTTGCTGAATTGCTTCTGCAATTGAACAATATTTTGATAATAAATCGGTCAACCCTACAGAATTTGCAAGACCGAAGTATGTATGAATTTTTGGCTTTCGCAAATCGCCGTCAATCAGGAGAACTTTTTTACCTTCCTGGCAGAGAGATATGGCCAGGTTTGCTCCGGTCGTTGATTTGCCGTCGGTAGGAGTAGGGCTGGTTATCACTATTGTTTTGATCTCTTTATCCACACTGCTGAAGTGCAGCCTTGTCCTCAATGTTCTGTATGCCTCTGCAGCCACAGACTTAGGGTCAAGATGGAAAATTAGATTCTTGCTTATAATTCCCGTGGCTTTTGTTACCACTTCTTCTTTATTCTTTTTGCCGCTCTTCATATTCCGTTTTTCGCCGGAGAATCTTGGTATGGTACCGAGTATGGGTAAACCAAGCCTTTTTTCAACATCCTCGGATTTTTTGAAGGTATAATCCAGCATTTCAAGAAGATAAATCAATCCAAGGGCAAGAACCACACCAACAGCGGAAGCTACTGCCACATTTTTTACTACATCAGGCCTATCGGGTTTTTCGGGAATAATGGCAGGGTCTATTATCCTGATATTACTGACTCCTATGATTTCCTGGGCATTGGTTACTACTACTTCTGCAAGTTTATTAGCCACATCCCGGGCCATAATCGGGTTACTGCTTTCGAAGCTTATTCTGAAAAGACGTGAATCCTTAATAATTTCTACGCCGACTCGTTCATCAAAATCGTCCTTCTTTATATTAAGGGAAAGCGCATTAATTACCTCATCGGTAACTAATCTGGTTTTTACCAGTTGACTGTAATCGTTTATCAACTGGTTGTTTGCCTGAAGCACTCCCAGGTTAAGTGAGAGATCTTCTGCTTCCTTCCCCATATAAAGGCTTGTTTCAGCTTTATATACCGGGGTAATTACATATTTCGTTATTGCGTAAGATGTGGCCGCAGATACCAATATACAAATGAATATAAGCCACCATCGACTGAAAATTGCTCTAAAAACATCTCTTAAGTCAATTTCAATTTCATCATAGTTTTGTTGCATCTCTGAAAAAACGCTCCTTTGTCAATAATAATCTGTCTGCCTGCTGCTTGCCGACCCATTTATTCAAAATCCCCTGAACCTTGCTCAGGATGGGTTTATTTTCAACAGGGTCATGGGCATCTGATGAAATACAATATACCATATCATTCTCAATCATGGATTTTGCCAGCTTTTGTATGCTTTTGCCTTCAAGACCAAGGATTGAGGAAGTTGTCAACTGAAGCTTACATCCAAGCTGAATAAATGATGCCAGTAAATCCGGATTGGATGTAACCCATGTGTAGCGTTCCGGGTGAGCGATAACAGGTACATATCCGTTATCGATTAGTAGTTTCAGTTCATTCAGCATAACGCCGGATGGCCTGTCATAAAAAGAGAACTCGACCAGTACAAAACGAGTGCCTCCCAGCGTTTTGCACTCATTTCCTCTTACAGCGTCACATGCCCCCCTTTCAAGATATAGCTCGTTTCCTTCATATATTGTAATGCCAAGGTCATTTTTCTGTGATATGGCATTCAGTTCCTCAAGCTTTTTTCCTTGCAGTTCGTTTTTATAGGCTCTGGATCCAGGAAAAAAGTGAGGCGTTGCTATAATATCCGTAATCCCCTCAGCTTTTGCCTGCTTTAACATTTTGAGCGAGGCTTCATCATTTACGGCGCCATCATCGATACCTGACAATATATGGCAGTGTATATCCATCAAGCCTTCAGACAGCATTCTATATATCCTCCAGTAGATAGTTATAGCGTTTGAACAATTCCTTTGACCTTACATATTCTTTGTCGGTCAAATTATGTTTCATATGATTTATCAGCTGTACGGCTTCTTCGTTGGTAAACCCGTCTATAGCCAGCTCTTTTATAAATGCCTGATCCAGCTTTGCCAAAATGGCTCTGAAATCTTCCAGATCTTTTGGATCTATTTCTGCTTCATGCTCTTTAATTTTGTTCTCAATCCATAATTCATCGATATCTTCTGCATCTTCTATTAGAGGAACAATAATATCATCTTCATTTTCTGAGGCTTGACCGGGAACTTCACCGGCCGGTTCATTCAATCCAGGTGTAGGAAAAGCGTCCGGATCCTTTTCGGGTTTAGTTGTTTTATCAACAGTCTCCTGTGGCACAGTCCCAGTATCCTGTTTTTGTTCTTCCGATGGTTTCGGCTCAGAAGATTCATATGCTGCAGGTTTATCAGAAGCGACAGCAGAATTCTTTGTCTCATCATCTTTCGGGGTGGGCAGATCCCACTCGGCAATTTCCTTCGGCGGGACATAATAATCTGTTTCAGGATTATAAAACACGCCTGTTATCAGGGCGGCAATGAGAATAACGATGATGATGCCGCCAAGTACAACAGCCAGACGGAGTTTTCCTTTTTTGCCCTTAAGTTTTCTTGTAATCTTCCTTAATGATCTTTTAATGCTCATTCGTCCCACTTTTCTCCGTTAAACTAATACCGTAGATACTTTTAATATTATCACAAACTTTTATTATATAGAACATATTGCGACAATATTATATAATTAAAGTTACAAATAGTTAAGTTCCGACACTTTTCGCATTGACAATAGATTCCATTACGTAATAATATAGTCCTGAGTAAAATAGGAAATTTGTCCTGGGGCAGGTGTATATGTTTAGTAAAAAAGAATCATTTACAGGTTACAAATTGATCGTTTTACTGTTAGATATTTGTATAATGTGTTTTACGTTCACTATAACAGATTATATAAAGGGTAATGTATTTAAGATATTCACGGTGCTTAATTATGATTACGCCTGGTCTGTTTTCATAATACTTATACCTAGCTGGCTTGTTTTCTTTGTATTCGCAGGACTATACAGAATGAGGCAGAGTTTCTTTGTTATCATGATAAAAACCGGCATCTGTATTGGTACAGGCATTTTAATATTGTCATCTTTCTTTTATTTTAATCATGACACCGGTTTCAGCAGAGGATTTCTGCTTGTATACAGCTTTCTTGTCTTTACTTTTACACTTTCCCTTCGTTTTGTCGTCCGTACTATATTTTTAATCAGGAAGAAAAATCATCGTCAAGCAAAAAAGATACTGATCGTTGGCGTCAATTCAATTGCTTATAACCTTTATCAAAGCATAATAAACGATCAGTTTGCTCTGGCCGAAATAGTCGGTTTTGTTGCTTTCGACCACAGAAGCAAGGACAGCAGGCTTAGTGATAAAATGATACTGGGCGATGTTAATAATTTAGAAGATATACTCAAGAATAACGTTGTAGATGAAGTTATTTTTGCTTTTCCGAGTGAGTGCCTTAAGGATATTGAATCCTCTATAATGCTGTGCGAAAGAATGGGAGTGGCAACGAGCCTTGTTGCAAACATTTTTGACTCGGCAAACGCTGAAGTAAAAACATATAACATCGGGGATTTCCCGCTAATATCTTTCGTACCAAAGAGTCAGGATACTCTTTATTGTTTCTTTAAGCGTGTTATAGATATTCTGGGCGCAACAGTAGGATTATTGTTTACCGCAGTAGCCTTCATATTCATTGCTCCGGCCATTGTAATAGAATCAGAAGGGCCGATATTCTTTTCTCAGACTCGTGTAGGGTTAAACGGACGTAAATTCAAATGTTATAAGTTCCGCTCTATGTATGTGGATGCTGAGGCCCGTAAAAAAGAACTTATGCCTTACAATATCATGAAAGGCCAAATGTTTAAGATGGTTGATGATCCGCGCGTTACCAAAGTGGGCAAATTTCTCAGAGCTACAAGTTTGGATGAGTTGCCTCAATTTTGGAATGTGCTTAAAGGCGAAATGAGCCTGGTCGGTACAAGGCCGCCAACAATTGATGAAGTGGAACACTATGATAACCATCATTTCGTGCGGCTTCGTACAAAGCCCGGCATAACAGGGCTGTGGCAGGTAAGCGGCAGAAGCACTACCACAGATTTTGAAGAGATTGTTAAGCTTGATAAGGAATACATAGATAAATGCAACTTGTGGTATGATTTTAAAATCATCCTGAAAACAGTTAAAGTAGTATTATTGAGAGCAGGAGCTCTATAAAAGTCTAATATGCAGTCAAATGTCATGATCCGGATTAGGCAATCTTTTTAAGGTATTAACCATACAGGAAGTTTATATTATGGTTAGAATATGCAAAAAGCCGGTTTTAACCGACTTTTCTGCTATCTCGACTGTATTTTTGCCTTGTTGCTTCTCCGCCACGAATATGGCGTTCGGCCTTGTTTTCATCCAGAATCCTTTTAACCTGACCTGCCATATGCGGATCTAATTTTGCCAGTCTTTCGGTTACATCTTTGTGTACTGTAGATTTGGATATTCCAAAATTCTGAGCAGCCGCCCGGACTGTTGTCCGGTTTTCAATAATGAAGCTCCCAAGCTCCAAGGCGCGTTCCTCTATGTAATGTCTCATACGCCTGCCTCCCGCACAGCGCCTAAATTGGCTTGATGTCCCGATACTATATATATTAGGAAAGGCTGGCCTCTATACCCCTATTTTAAAATATCATTGTTTGTTCCGTTTTATATCTGATCCGGCAATTTTGTTTGTTTGTCCAAAGCTTAACGCGGTTTATTATTTTATGTCTTGATACTATCATCATTAAATTTTCCGGTGGCTTTTGCGAAATATATCCTTCTGCCTTCCCGTTCCATGATTCTGTTATTGAATTCTTCTTCGCGCTCTTTTAAAGTTCTGAAACAATAGGGATTCTGCTTCAGATATTGCCTTACTTCTTCATATTTCATCTTCCAAACACTCCTTTTTTTGTACTATTATATGAAACAAGCAATTATAAGGTTAATAGCTTTAAACATGACATTTGCATACAAAAGGAGAGGCTGTATGCCTCTCCTTTTGAAGTTGTCAGAACCAGTATGAAGTCAGTTTTTAGTTGGAAAAATCCATATACGCTGCGGGATCTACCAGCTTATTCTCTTTGTATAGCTCAAAATGAAGATGAGTAGGCTCTGCACTCTCAAAAATTGCAGTTGCTCCTACGGCGCCGATCGGATCACCGAGTTTTACTTCCTGTCCAACCTGCATGGTCTGATCACTTACGAGATTGGAATATACCGATTTATAGCCGTTGTTATGGTCTATTACAATTGTGAATCCATACCTGGGGTCATTTTTAATTTCTGCGATAACACCGTTACCTATAGCACGAACCACTTCACCACGAGGCGCTGCTATGTCCACACCACTATGAGTACGCCATTCATTAAAGGTTGGTGAGAATATCAGCTTATCCATTGAATACTCTGTCTGGATTTTTCCTTCTATCGGAGGTTTGAAACTAGGTCTTACTACCGCTAAAACCACATCTTCAGTTGCCGCATCTTCAGCTATCGATGCTGCCTGGCCGGTTGTTGTTACAGAAGCATCCTCCTCACGCGGACCTGCATTCATTTCAGTTGAAGTCTCATTGGCTGTATTGGTATCAGGTGCTTCTTCTGCGTCTTCAATTGCTTCACTGCCATCGGGATTTACATCTTCCATGCCTATGAAAGGATCATCCTCAAAAGAATCAGTTCCTTCTTCAACTATGGAGCTCTGATCCCACCGATTTTCAAAGGCGTTATCATACTGCGATATATCCAGTTCATAATCATTCTGCGGTTCATTTTCCTGGACTTGATAAGGCTCCGGTTCCGGGTCGCTAAGTATTTGATTTGTTGAGAAATATACCGCTCCTGCTGCCAAAGCACATAAACCGACTACGATTGCAATATAAAAGCCACTTTCCTTAAAAAAAGATTTAAATCTGTTTTCTTCAGGTAAATTATCTTTTAATTTTCCCTTGTTGTTCACAATATCCACCTCCGTTTTGTATTATTGCCAACGGAAGTGGTTTTATACTTTTAATACCTCAATTCTTCCACTGATATACCTGTATAATAAAACTCAAGTATCTCATTATATGTATAGCCCTTTTTACCTAATGCATCCGCACCGCATTGGCTCATTCCAACACCGTGCCCGAATCCTTTTGAGACTATCTCCACGGTTTTTTCATCCGGAAAGTTGAATTCCAGGTTTGTTGAAGGCAATTTTAGCAGTTCTCTGAATTCGGTTCCTTCCATTTCGATTGACCCGATTCTTATCTTTTTTATTCTGCCGCTGGCGCTGTAGGAAAGCACTTCAATATCCTCAGCAAGATTATCTTTGAATTCAGCCTTAGGATATTTGTTTTTTATTTTGTTTTTAATATCATTCCAAGTAATGACCGTGCTTCTTAAGTACTCGTCATATTCGCTTTCATACGGGCTGTAAACGCTTTTTAAGTATGGAACTGCGCCCAGTCTGGGCCACACGGCCTCAATATTTTCGGTTGCGCCTCCGCTGTTGGAATGATAAAGAGGATTAATAAGCTGGCCTTCATACGTTATGACCATATTCTTAGTGCTTGCAACAGCCTCAGATATTTTCTCCCAATCTGATTCATCACCTCTGCTTTCCAAAAATTCATCTTTTGAGATCCAACTTTGACAATGATTTGAGTCTGTGCAAACATCAGCGCCAAAATGCTCAGTAAAGTTCCCATAAAGACCTCGGGCACGGCTTACGGCAAAAGTTCTGGCAGCTACAGCCTGAGCCTTTAAAGCTTCCAGGTGATAGCTGTGGGGCATTTCAGCGGCTACTACACCAATTAAATATTCTTCCAAATCAGCCTTATCTATAACCGAATCAGCGTTGTTAAAAACAACTATTGATATCGGTTCAACATTATTTTCTTCTGCCGGTATTTCTGTTTTCTCTGCTATCACCTCCTTTGGCGGCGGTATCAGAATCAACATCAGCAAGAGGGGCAATATTAACAGGAAAATGTTTTCCAATGTTAAAGGGATTTTATCCCTGAATAATCCCAAGCGCCCTTTGCTTTTGTTTACACCATATTTTTTTGTGTATCGGCGATATATATCATAATTACGACTGTCCATGATTAAGTTTATGATATTATATAAATATACATGCAAGATTTCCTTAGTGTTTGGCTGAAAGGCCTGTAAAAAGGCCAAGATGTGATAAAATAGCTTCGGAAATATTCTAAAGCGCTGGCGAAGAATCTTTATAAAAGGAATGAACAATGAATGAAAAATCCTTACATGGAACAAGCAATTATAGAAGCTAAAAAGGCTTTTGAACTTGGTGAAGTGCCTGTAGGAGCAATTATGGTTTATAAGGGAGATATAATTGCACGGGCTCACAATTTAAGAGAAAAATATAACAATGCTCTTGCACATGCTGAAATTTTAGTCATTTATGAGGCTTGTAAAAAACTAAATACATGGCGACTTGACGGTTGTGATCTATATGTTACCCTGGAACCATGCCCCATGTGTGCTGGAGCTATTATAAACTCCCGCATTAATGCCGTTTATTTTGGCGCATACGATTCGAAAGGCGGAGCATGCGGTTCTGTGGTTGACTTGTTTAAAAAGGGCAGCTTCAACCATTCTCCGGTCCTTTATTCAGGTATTATGGAAGATACCTGCGAGGAATTGTTGAGAGAATTTTTCAGAAAACTGCGATAATAATAGTGCTGTTGATATAAGATTCTTCAATTTGTTCCGCCTAATATAACAAATAAACCCACATCTTGATTTACGCTTTATTATACCTTATAATTAATTACGCTTGATTATTTTTCAGTTTCATACATGGAGAAGTATCGAAGTGGTCATAACGAGCTCGACTCGAAATCTGTTGGGCAATGTGGAAGTCTTGCAGCCGAAAACCTTGATTTTATGCGGTTTCTATTGCACTCGGAGTTCGAATAAAGGTAATTTTTGAGTTGTTCTATCCGAGTTCTATCCGAGGCAGTTTTACAAGTTAATAATATCTGGAGGAGTACCCAAGTGGTGAAGGGGTCGCACTCGAAATGCGATAGGTCGGCAACGGCGCGTGGGTTCAACCCCCACCTCCTCCGCCATGGAGCTGTTAATTTCAAAGATTAGCAGCTCCTACCTTTTTAAGCGGCAAAGATTTTTCAATGATTTTTGCGGTTTTTTTCTTGGATTGATATTCCAAATGACCATAAGTATTGACCGTTGTGCGGATGTCGCTGTGGCCTACCCAATCCCTGATACGCTCCATAGGCACTTCATTGGCCATCATCAAGCCTACGCAGGAATGACGGAGGTCATGAAATCGAACATGGGGCAATCCGGCTTTCTTGAGCAAATCTGCATGTCTGTTGGTGATGTAATTCGGATCAATGATTTCACCCAGGGGATCAACGCAAATATATCCCAGCCATTCGTTGCTGTAGGAGTTGCCGCAAAGCTCCCTCAACTCCTTGTTTTCAGCTATTTTAGCTTTTACTCGTTCCTCAACATAAGGGATTAGGGGATAAGTACGGTTGCTCAAATCCGTCTTGAGCTTGTCGGACGGAATGTATATTTTTTTCTTGTCGATCACTGCTGTCGTTACAGTGTGATTTGCCCTGAAGAATTTGTGCTTAAAATCAAATTGAGATTCTCTAACTCCAAGACATTCACTGCGCCTCATCCCATAAAAGCCGCCCAGTAATATGGGGATTTCAATAATATCACCCACAATAAATTCGAGGTAATACTGCATCTGTTCGGCATTGAGAGTAGCTGCATTGTATTTCTCGATTTTGTGCAGAGTGATGGCGCTGTTCGGATTCACGCTGATCATCTTTTTGCTGACGGCATAATTCAATGCCTGGTTGATAATAGTGTAATCCTTGGCAACCGTAGCTTTCTTCTTGCCGTGTTTAAGCCGGTAAGCATAATGTCCCTTGAGCAGCTCGGGTGTAATCTCCTTGACAGTGCATCCGTAAGCCTTGAAGGTCGGATATAAGTTTCGCTTGATGTTTTCTGCATATCCGGCCCAGGTATTGAGCTTGATCGTCTTGTCAAAATTAAAGTCTTCGCCCACAACGATGTTATCCGGGTGTCTGAATTCAAGCCATTCGTTTAATAAATCCGCAAACAAGGGATTCGCTGAATGGTTGTCATCAGAATTGTCCTGAACAACTTTCTTTTCAGGTGTTTCATGCTCGAAGGTCTTATCAGCTACACCATTTTTCACGTCAAGCGAATATTGGATTCTGGCCGATAAACATTTGCTTTCGGCTTCTGCTTTATTTTCTTCGATTGCAGGAAGCCCTGTTGAAATCCAGAGCGGTTTGCGTTTCCCGTCCTTATCCTTTCGATTGAGAACGATGTAATAATATCCCTTCTTTGGGGATATGAACCCTCCTATCAGTTCATCCTCGGTCAATCTGACCATTTCCAGCATTTTGGCGAGTTCCATATGGTTCCTCCTTTCAAATTATTCACTCACCTGCCGTTGACATGATGAGTGTAACATAATAAAAAAGGCTCGTAAAATGTGCAAATATTATTTTATTCGCTGTCGCTGCTCGCGCCTATTCTCAGATAACTCAATAAAAATGGCTTTGGGATTCTGTATGACCGCCCAACCTTTAGACACTCTATTTTATTTTCCTGTATCAAACCGTATCCTGTCTTTAGGCTAATGCCAAGAATTTCACACATTTGCTTCATATCAAGCACATCGGGGTATCCCCTCAACATGATCCGGTAGGCTTTTTCTTGTGATAATTTTTCTTTAACCATAGTTAAGCCTCCTTTTCATTTGCGTTCTATTTTTGATTTGCGCAGCAGGAGATGCGCCTTATATTGGACACGCATATACGCTCGTATAAACAGGCGCACTCCTATACTGCACTTCTGTTTTGGTTTTATATTAATTAATTATGGGTTTACCCGGCGGACAGTGGCTAACCGCCCTCATAGGAATTCCACCTCCCCGTCAACGACCGGGGCGCACTCTAGGACTTAACCTCGACTATGCGCAAGTATCATGATCCCTCCGTATGTGTCATCGCCTTAAATGCAGCCCGGCATTTATTTATTGCACTGGTATTGATCGCTCGCACCTTACCTTCATCCAATCCGCAAGCGGTATTGATCCTTCGGCTGCAATCCGGCATTATTGCCGGACAGGTGGTCATGGCGTACCTGCAATCTGGCTTTCCTTCACAGGACATACGGGGAAAGTACCGGATAAAACACCTGTTCAATTTTCAAAGTTCACTTGAGGGGGTAGAGTATGTCCCTCTATTAATCAGCAGATTTTTGGGGCGATTCCGCAGGGGGGTTAGAAAAATTTTTTTATAAATTTTTCTATATTCTTTAATCCGCGATTAATCGAATCCCTAATAGTGCTTTCCCCTACCCCTTCAATCCGTGCAATTTGTGCTTTGCTCATATCCAAAAAGAAATAGGCGTAAACACGCTTCGCCTGTTTTTCCGGCAGACTGTTGATAGCGGCATATAATTCCTGATTGCTCAGCTTTCTTTCATAGATTTCATCCGGCGATAAAACCAGCAGAACGATATCCTTTTCAATACCGTCGCCAGCTTCAAGGGAGTAATATGCCTTGTAGACACGCTTACGCTCGAAGTCTGCATGTTCCTTTCGATTAAACTGTTTAAATAGTTCCGCAATTTCTTCTGTCACTTCAATGAAAAAGTCGGATTTATAGAACGGGTAGTAATCCCGCAAATTGATTCTTATCATATATGAAACCTCCGCTTTGATTTTTTTAGTAAAGAAAAACCAAAACAGAGGAGGAGAGCGGCACCCGGACAAATTCCTTAAAAATTCAAAAAAGCCGAGCTTGTCCACTTTTAAAGATCGAATAAAAATATACGAGTTTTTTCGACATATCAAAAGTCGGAAATATGGATATTTTGTCAATAAGAAAACCGCAATCTGCTTGTTGCAAATTGCGGTTTTCCGGGCTATATGAAATGTATTGTGTTCAAGTATTGTTGAAGGACGTATTTTTTGCTGTAAGTGTTGGAGAAACTGTTCTGTAACGGAGAAGTCTGCATCGGTATAAATAAAGCTTTTATAAATATTTACATCTGCTATTTTAGCTTTTTATCTTAAAAAGAATTTCATTTTTCATTCGTCAGTACCTCACTTACCTAAAAAATGAAAAACAATAACTGTATTACCTATATAGTTGTTACATTTTGCTGAAAGAAGTAAAAAGCCTTCCAGTTCAAAATATTATTCATCAGCAAAGTCATTAACCCTTTACTCAAAAAACAAAAACCTGCCGACAAGAAAGGGCAGGTTATGCACATAGTATTATGCGGCAGCCAGTCTAGTCTATCATAGTGTAAAGGCACCTTATACCATTTAGCTTTGCGTCCCTGACTTTTGGCAGGTTTGCCCTTAGCACTGATAATTCAGTTTTGCAAAATAATTGCAAAAGTTATCAATTAAGTGAAATTTAGCTTATTCAGTACAAATTATTTAGACGAAAAACAATGTAAATTGTTCCGAGCTATTATTCTCCGCATTCACCGGCATGCTGGTGTTCATGGCAAACAGAACCGGTTGATTTCAGCTTACCTTGCAAATAGCTATTGACTGCTGTCTTGGCATCACCTGATGCTCCGGTGATAACCTCAATACCTTTTTCATTGAAGATGTCAACCGCGCCGCTGCCCATACCACCGGAAATGATGACGTTTACTCCTTTGTCATGCAGAAAAACGGGTAAAAATCCAGGTCTGTGCCCGGGATTTGGGATAAACTCCTGGCTTTTAATTTGATTATTTTCGGTCTCAAAGATTGTAAAACCCTCACAATGACCGAAATGCTCCGTTACCATTTTACCTTCACTTGCGACTGCGATTTTCATAAAAAAATTTCTCCTTTCAGTTTTTTTATTTTAGCTGACAGCCTGACTTAACACAGAATAAACATCCGGAATGTTTTTTGCCGCATTAACAGGCTTTAATGCCTTGTCTGTCCACGCATGCATGGTCTCACCGGTAGCTAAAAGCTTATTATTTGAAGCATTTATCACTTGATATGAAAAACACAAACGAACGCGGGAAATTTGTTTCAGGCTTGTGATAACCATGATTTCATCTTCATATCTTGCGGGACTTTTAAATTGGCAGTTCATTTCATACAAAGGAAGCAAAATGCCATTCGCCTCAATGTTTGTATTGGAAATTCCGGCTTTTTTTAAAAAGTCCGTTCGTCCAGCTTCAAACCATACGGCATAGTTTGATGATGAATGATTCCCATCTGATCTGTTTCAGAATACCTTACTATAAATCTGGTTTCTGCATGCTTTTTGGCACTATACCTATTGCGGAAGCTCTTTGGTACAAGGGCGCCCAGCTCGGATCGATATTGTCCTTCATGATGGCGGTCACCACGCTGTCCCTGCCGTCCATGATCATGCTGCGCAAGGCTGTCAAGCCAAAACTTCTTGCATTATTTATTGCCATTTGCACTGCAGGTATAATTGTTGTCGGTTATCTGTTCAACATTTTTCAGGCATTCATCGTATAGGGGGGAATTTATTATGGCAAAGACATGGTATCCTGTTATTGACTATTTGACCTGCATCGAATGCGGCGCTTGCGTTTCAAAGTGTCCGCACGGCGTCTATGACACGGAAAAAGCTCCTTCACCGGTCGTAAAAAACCCCGAAGCCTGCATTGATCATTGCCACGGCTGCGGCAACCGCTGCCCGGCCGGGGCAATCACCTATGTGGGCGACGACACCGGCTGGACGCCGCCGAACGGCGGCTTGAAGGCCGGAGAAAACTGCTGTTCCGGTGGCTTAAATGAAGAATCGGGAAAAAAGGTTCTGGTAGAGTATCTGTATCTTGATTTGCAGGCCTGCGACCGCTGCATTGGAACGGACGATGCGCTTGACGAAGTTATGACAGTGCTTGAACCCGCTTTACAGCTTGCCGGCTATAAGGTTGAGTATAAAAAGATTGAAATTGAAACCGAGGAAATGGCAAAACAGCATAAATTTCTTTCCTCGCCGACAATTCGCGTAAACGGACAGGATATTTGCGTATCGGTCAAAGAAAATAATTGCGGCTGCTGCAGCGAAATCAGCGGTACCGATGTGGATTGCCGGGTGTTTGAATACAATGGGGAAACCTTTGAAGTTCCGCCAAAAGAGATGCTTGCTGATGCCATTCTAAAAACTGTGTTCGGGCATGAGGGAAGCGAGCGCTCCTGCGGCGGATATCAGTTGCCTGAAAATCTGAAGCATTTCTTTGAAGGAAAGAAAAACAAGAATTGTTCTTGCGGAGGTACCTGCTGTTAATGGAAATGCAGGGCAAAGCAATTATTAAACCTGTAGATGTCTGGAAGAATGGGGATACCGCAAAAGATTTTCCGATGCAAGCAATCCCCTGCCAGGCGTTCATCAACGCTAATGGAACGCCTTATATCCTGGATTCTAAATTGCTGATAAAGGAGATGTTTTTTATGGCATTGTTCGGAAAGAAAAATAAAAAAGAGGAAACAAAGTCTTGCTGCTGCGGAGGAAGCTGTGAAGCTGAAAGCATGGCTAAAGTAGAAGCCGCAAAGACTGAGGGCGCGTCTGTAAAAATACTGGGAAGCGGATGCGCCAAGTGCAACCAACTTGAAGCCGTAGCGAAAGCTGCGCTGGAGCAGCTTGGCATGGATACGACGATCGACCATGTAACCGATTTTGCCCAGATTGCGGCTTATGGCGTAATGACCACTCCAGCTCTGGTGGTAGACGGCAAGGTTGTATCTTATGGCAAAGTGTTGAAAACAGAAGAAGTTGTTAAAATATTGCAGAAGGTCAGGTGATTGGATTGCCCGGAAAGCGATTCCCTGCTTTCCGGATTTTTCAGGTAACGAGGTGCAGCTATGTTTACTTATGTCTTATATGGTCTGGCAGGCGCTGGGCTTGCAATATCTTTTTACAAGGACCGCGGCAAGACAAAAGCGGCATTGAAAAAGGCCTGGAGAGCTTTTGAGAATATCCTTCCTCAATTTTTGTCCATATTGGTTGTGATAGGTCTGGCTTTGGCTATATTGAGCCCGCAAACAATTACGAATCTGCTCGGGACACGTTCTGGAATTTGGGGTGTGCTTGCAGCCGCAATTATCGGCTCAATTACGCTAATACCGGGCTTTGTGGCCTTCCCTTTAGCTGCGGCGCTTTTGAAAAACGGGGCAGGATACATGCAGATCGCGGCATTCGTTTCCACGCTCATGATGGTTGGAATTGTAACGCTGCCTATTGAGATAAAAACCTTTGGAAAGCGCGCCGCGGCTATCAGAAATATAGCGGCTTTTGTGTTTTCCTTAGTCGCTGCGTTTGTGATTGGAGTGGTGCTGTGATGAAAGCGTTTATAAAACGGTACAGGGTGTTTTTACTGCTGTTTCTTGCCAATATTGTAATTGGCATACTAATGCCGGATATTGGTTTGAGTTCTGCAAGCATTACTATTCGTAACCTTTTGGAGATGGTATCAATAATTCCTCCCATCTTTATTTTGCTGGGATTATTGGACGTGTGGGTTGACCGGGCTACCATGATGAAATATACCGGAAAGGGTTCTGGACTTAAAGGAATCCTCATAGCGTTTGTCCTTGGCTCAGCCGCTGCCGGGCCATTATATGCCGCTTTCCCTATTGCAGGAATAATGCTGAAAAAGGGCAGCAGTTTGTTCAATGTATTTATTTTTATCGGAGCATGGTCAACGACAAAAATCCCCATGCTTACTTTTGAAGCCGCCAATTTGGGCTTTGCTTTCACATTGACCAGACTGGCGCTTAGCATTGCAGGCATCTTGATTATCGCGGCAGCTACGGAGAAAGCGCTTGGCAAAGAGCAGCAAAAACAAATATATGATCTTAATCAATAGCAGAGCTGAGGTATTGAGGAAAAAGAACAAAATGCCGGTATGAGGAATAAATATTCTTTCTGTGGATAAATCCTTTGTCAATTTTGTGGAGTATTCCTTTTAGTACTCTTAAATACTGAATTTTCAGTATTCTTAATGTTGTGTATAAACCTGTTGATAAATTGTGTTCAATGTAATTTCAGTTGTTACATCCCGAGTCATAATGCCGAACCTGTTTCTTTATTGTTTTAAGCTTTCCGTCCCTGCATTCGAAAGCTTGCTTTTTTCCCTTAAAGATAACAAAAGCAGCAGCAGGGGAACAATAATCTGAAAGGGAATGGAATAGTAAGGCCACACCTTTTCAGCCCAATCGAACAATTCAAGCACATTTTTATACTCCCATATTGAAAGTACGACACAAAAGGTGGAGATCGACCCGGTCAGTTTCCTGTAGTCGCCGATTCCCGCTATCTGACTTAATGCTTTTGCAGCTGCGTAAATGCAAACCGAAATTTTTACCCCTCCCCCGATCAGCAGGTTTATGTCTACGAGCGGTTCCACATTAAAACCTGGAATAAGCAGTGATGTCAAATGGGGGATAAAAGTGGAATGGGCCATCAAATCACTTCCCAGAACAGATATATCTCTAAAAAATAATATAATTCCCAGAAGGATTGAAATTGCTGCTGATAAAAGCACAACTTTTTTTAGCTTTTCCTTTTTGTT
>Ga0134097_1000533_pt1 | contig 38913 bp, 55 predicted proteins | sample 8_3taG_FD_94450 | JGI IMG/M metagenome (GOLD analysis project Ga0134097, IMG submission 94450) | Switchgrass degrading microbial communities from high solid loading bioreactors in New Hampshire, USA - 8_30_10_142_A2 metaG | ecosystem: Engineered > Bioreactor > Semi-continuous > Anaerobic >... | reverse complement strand
GGGGTAAAATACTGTCCTTTCTTTCCTTTAGCAACTTCAGTAATCAGATATTCAAAAGCTTCGTCAATTACTTGTAAGTTGGCGTTGAATAGTTTGACATCCTGCAAGAATGAAACGCAGGTAAGTAAATGTTCAGGCTTTAGGCGAATTCTTTCATCCTGCCCGAAAATCCCTCGCCATTTGTCTTTAGCCCTATTGAACAAGCCATTGATTTTATCGTATAGCTCACGCGGTGATTCGCCGTAGATACGAAAATGTATTTTGCGGTTGCGCGTGCGGTCATTTGCCGCTGCCCATTCGTCATATAACTTGGCGTAAATTAGCTTGAAAACCTCATCAAAAGAGTCATCAATTCCTTCAGCGTTAGCCAAAACCAAGTCTTCAAGGTCAAGGATGATTTTCTTAAGCGAAAGGCGCTCTTTTACCAGACGGTTTTCTTCTGTAAGTTTGTCTATTGTCCATTGCTCAGTAATAACATCTTGGAGAGTCTGGCCAACTGTTGGAATTGATGAAATTTGCGAAAAGACATTAGGCTCTTCACGGTGGAGGACGACCAACTCTTCGCCGTTTGACCATACACCTATAGGTGAACCTTCAGCATTGCAGTATGACTTTAATTGCTGGAGCCCATCTTTGCGTTTGGGTTTTTTAACTTCAAAAATTATGTATGGGTGCTCACCATCGGTTTGCATAACAACAATATCTGCGCTTTTGTCACTAACGCCTGAACCAAACCAAACCGCACGTTCAACTTTAATGCGCTCTTTTGGGTAATGATATTCTTCCAACAATTTCTTTATCCAAAGCTGACGAACGATTTCTTCCGGCTTAGCAGGACGGTCTTTATCGCTGGCAAGGCATTTAAGATAAGGCTTGCCATTTTTCTCAAACAATTGTGCTTCAAGCCACTGAATATCTTCAGTCTTGAATAAAGTTAACCTGTGTTTGGTTTCTTCACTTTTAAAGATTTCATCGATTTTTATCAATGTTTGTCCCTCCGATTATCAAGATAATTTCAGCATGTTAAAACTAATGGCAATCCAATCCTCTCATGTTTTTCCTCCTATTGCCAATTTATCTTAGGTTTAGAACTTCCCTCTCAACTCAACAACCTTTCCGAGAATCTGAACGGGCAGCCTTTCGACGTCTTCTTTTGGGTAGAACATAGTCTCATATGCAGGGTTCAAAGGGATCAGCATGATGCCCTCAGGCATGATTTTGACCTTTTTAACGGTGGCACTGTCTCCGTTAACCAGCACTACTGCAATGTCTCCGGTATCAACCATACTCTGCTTTCTGACAATGACAACATCGCCTTCCAGCATGCGCGGCTCCATGGAGCCGCCCTTTATTTTTAAAGCGAAGTACTCGCCGTCGCGGGCCATCGCTTCTGGAATCTCTTCGTAATCGATGATGTCCGTCACCGCTTCGATGGGGATTCCAGCGGCAATTTCACCGAGCACGGGTATCCATACACCTCCGGTGGGCTTAGGGATGCTTGGGGTGGTTGATTCGCGGCCCAAAAGAAAATCAGTAGAAACACCGTAATAATCTGCAAGTTTTTGCAGTATTTCGGCGGAAGGGCCATTTTTTCCGGTTTCGTATTTTACGATGCTTGAACGCTCAACACCCAGAACATCTGCGAGAGCTTTTTGAGTCAAACCGGCTTTTAGTCTCAATTCTTTAAATCTATTCAAAGCATACACCCCTAATGGAATCATAAGTGAATTATACTCACAATTCAACTATGTGAGAAAATCTCCCACAAGGTATTGACAAGGGAGAATTTCTCACATATAATGCGTTTGGAAGTGAGATTCACTCACTGTTAGGGAGGTGATATGGTGAACATTTCAAAGCTCCGCAGAAACGCCGGCATCACGCAGGCGGACATCTCTCGGGTTCTGAAAATCGACCGCTCCACCGTGGCAAAATGGGAAACCGGAAAGTCCCGCCCTCGTGCAGACAAGCTCCCAAAGCTTGCAAAGCTTCTCGATTGCACGATCGACGAGCTTCTGCTGGATCCGATGCCGGACGAACGCATGAGAGTCGCTCGTTAGAGTTTTAGAAAGGAGGACCTATGATTACGCAGGCTGTCAAGTACACCTTCGACCGGAAGGGTAACCTGCTTTCCCGCGAGCCCATCGGCGAGCCGTATGAAGTTCCGGACATGGAAGTGGCGAAAACGTTCTTGCGCATCGCCTACCCCGACATGCTTCCGGAGGACGCCATCGAGGTGTTCATGCGGGATGTGGAACGGGCCCGTTCTGAACCCCTATTTGAAATTGTACAGGAAGGAGATGAAGAAACGAATGGCAGTCAATCGCAAGATGAGGGAGCGGAGGTACCTGCGTGAGGCAAGACTTGCGGCCGGATACAGCAGCAGGTGTGAAGCCAGCATGGCCATCCCGTACGCTCCGGAAACGCTGGGACGCCACGAGCGGGGCGAAACCGCCATCGGCCCTGAAGACGCGGTGCTTTACGCGGAGTGCTACAACCGCCCCGACATTCTGTACCGCTACTGCTCGGAATGCCCCGTCGGTCAGCGGATCGGGGTACAGACGTCGGACCGTGACCTGCCCTGGGCGGCGCTGCGCATCAATCAGCGTTTGCGCAAGGCCAAAGAGGTGGCAGACACGCTGGAGGACATTGCCGAGGACGGCATCGTGGACGAAACCGAACGCCCCAAGTTCGAAGCCGCCCTTGCCTACCTTCGTGAGCTGAGCTGCATCATTACCGATATTCTGGTCTGGAACTACGCCCAACCCAGAAAGCACAGCGCAAGTTCAGGAGGCCGCGCATGAAAGTGCAAACCATTCTTGTTGACGGAGCGATGCGCTCCAAGGATGACCTTGCGCACCTTGTCGATCGCAGGCGTGAACGAAGCTTTGGAAAAGGCGGAGAAGCTTGTGAAGCTGATAGCAGAAGCCAGAACGCTGGCGGGCGAACTGGCCTCTTCGCTGGATGGGTTACGATTCGAAGTTTGGCTAGTCCATAAAGAAGGGACGAAGCATGAAACGCAAGCCTTTTTTCAATAACAAGAACCCGTTCGACGTGATGTTGTGGGTCTTTATCTGGACGTTCGTCGGCTTTGTCACCGCCCTGCTATGGCCAAAGTAATAAGCTCAGCCTCGCCAGCAAAGCGCCAAACATAGCGGAAGCAGCGGCGACAGAAAGATTTATCGACCAGTTTTTTAACACCTCACGCCTTTTGGCAGCTTTGATTTCAAAGTACGCCAGGCCAAGAGGTAAAACCTTGATTGAGTAAATACCGTAGTCGTCGTCTTCAGGGTAGTCGGCAGTTTCAACAGAAATGAGATGCTCTTTACTCATGACAGTTAAAAGACTCCAGCAGTCTGCTTCAGATAGTGGAGGAAATTGCTTAAGGAAACCAGCTGGAACGCCAGTCCCGAAGGCGCAGAAGAAGGAGGGCAAGATGACCATTCCCGAGATGATGTGGGGCGTATTTTGTCGAATCGTGCTGCCCTTCGTCGCGCTCGTCATCTTTGCGGGAATCATCGCTGAGATGATCGTAAGACTGGGCAGCAGAAGAAAGAAAAAGGCCGCCCGGAACGGCAATTCCGAAACGGCCAGAACTCAATAACCACTTATAAGATAGCAACAAAGGAGGGCAATGTCAATGTGCAGCTTTTGCGGGCATTTCAGATGTCCTGGCTCCTGCCCGAACGCGCCGCTGCCCGAGCCCGTCGATTACTGCGACGGCTGCGGTGCGCCCATCTTTGAGGGCGATGACTACTACGAGACGCCGGATGAGCAGAAGTGGTGCGAAAAGTGCATCCGCCACAAGACGGCGTGAGTTCCAAGGTGATTCAAATGCTTGACGTAAAGAACTTTCGTGAAGAGCGCGGCGTCACGGCCAAACAGATGGTGGACGTGATCCGCGAACAGTACCCTAAATACGACATCCGCCTGCACATCAAGGTCGAACGGCCGGAGGAGTACGGCGTGCGGCTGGTGAACGACGCGGAGCGCCTGCTGGAAGAAGCCTTTGTCCACACCGCTCCCCGCCCCCGCAGGCCGGACAGGCGCAGGCTGCCCAAACGCATCCAGTGCCGCCTTTCCACCACCCACTATGAACGCCTGCAGAAGGCATTCCGGGAAGAGGGCTTTGAGACCATTCAGCAGGGCCTTCAGCACCTGATTCTCAGATACCTTAAAGAGGAGGCGAAACACGCATGAACGCCGTCAAAGTGGCCTGTACACGGGATATGCCCAGAGAGGAATGGCTGGCGCTTCGCCGGCAGGGCATCGGCGGGAGCGACGCAGGCGCCATTCTGGGGCTTTCCCCGTGGGCTTCACCGCTGACCGTTTACTGCGAAAAGAAAGGGCTCATCCCCGAACGGGAAGACACCGAGGCCATGCGTCAGGGTCGGGACTTTGAGGAGTACGTCGCCCAACGGTTCACGGAGCGAACGGGCAAGGCGGTGCGCAGGTGCAATTACCTTCTTCAGCATCCCGATTACCCCTTCATGTGCGCCAACGTGGACCGGCTGGTGGTGGGGGAGGACGCCGGCCTTGAGTGCAAGACCACCAGCGTGCTGACGAAAACGGACTACGACGCCGGCGACGTCCCGCCCCAGCACTACGCCCAATGCCAGCATTATATGGCCGTTACCGGCTGCAAAAAGTGGTATCTGGCGGTGCTGATTCTCAACCGGGACTTCCACGTGTTCGAGGTTCCCCGCAACGAAGAGGACATCGCCGCCCTGATCGAGGCGGAGAAAGCCTTCTGGGAAAACCACGTCGTCCCCGGGGTCATGCCCGCCCCCAATGGCAGCGAAGCGGACGGCGAGATCCTCAAGCAAATGAGCGGGGAAGTCGATCCTGACCTCATCGCCCCCCTCTACGGACTGGAGGAGCTCGTCAAGAAACTCGTCACCATCAAGGCCGAAATCAAGAAGCTGGAAGAAGACAAGCGCCTCTGCGAACAGCGTATCCAGCAGAAGATGGGCGGCGCCACTTTTGGCCGCGCGCAGGGGTTTATTATCAAGTGGCCGCAAGTTTTAAGGACGGACATCGACAGGGAGAAGCTCAAAAGCGAGTTTCCGGACGTTTACGAGAAGGTCAAAACCATCGTCAAACAGCGCAGATTCACCATCAAGGAGGAAGCGATATGACTCAGCTCAAACAGCCCAACCAGGCGGGCATCATCGCAAAGAAAGCGGCATCGGCGGAACGCAAACAGCCGGAAACCCTTAGAGACTGGGTGCAGCTCATGCTGCCCCAGATTGAGAAAGCGCTGCCTTCCGTCATGACGGCGGAGAGGTTTACCCGCATCGTCACCACGGCCCTTTCCAGCAATCCGAAGCTCGCCCAATGCACGCGGGACAGCTTCCTCGGCGGCATGATGCAGGCGGCGCAGCTGGGCCTTGAACCCAACACGCCTCTGGGGCAGGCGTACCTGATTCCGTATAAGAACAACAAAAAAGGCGTCTACGAGTGCCAGTTCCAGATCGGGTACAAGGGGCTTATCGACCTTGCCTACCGTTCCGGCGAAGTCGCCACCATTCAGGCGCACTGCGTGTACGAGAACGACACCTTCGAGTATGAGCTGGGGCTGGACGCGAAGCTTCGGCACATCCCCGCCAAGGGCGAACGGGGCGACATGACCCATGTGTACGCCGTCATCAAGCTGGCGAACGGCGGTTATGCATTCGAAGTCATGTCTGCCGCAGATGTAAGGACGCACGCCAAGCGGTACAGCAAGGCGTACGAGGACGGCCCATGGCAGACGAACTTCGACGAAATGGCGAAGAAGACCGTGCTGAAGAAGGTGCTGAAGTACGCGCCGCTGAAGTCCGACTTTGCCCGCGGCATCGTGGCGGACGAGGGTACGCTCCGCGCCAACGTGCAGGACGATTACGTCGAGGTGGCGTACACCATCAACGAGGACGAGCAGGATATGCCGGAAACTGTCGACCCTGTCACCGGTGAAGTGCTGGAGAATCAGGTCGCAATCCAATAAGGTGGCTCCGCGAACGGGCGTTGACCATAGGACGTTAGCAACAAAACCACGGGGGCGGCGACACCGCCCGCCCCCAAAGGGGGGAAGGGACAGACAATGGCATGGCTGAAAGTGGACGAAACCCTTTGCGATCACCCGAAGGTGCTGGCGCTGGCGGATGCATTGAGGCTGGATAAGGACTCCGTGACGGGCAAGCTGCTGCGCCTTTGGACCTGGGCGCTGAATAACAGAGAGGACGGGATACTGGCGAAGCGGGACGCCGAAACCATCGCCGAGGTGATGCGCTTCAAGGGGAAGGCGCAAAGGCTCATGGACGCTCTTATAGTTGCCGGCTTCCTTGACGAAACGGACGACGGATGGTGCATCCACGACTGGTCAGATTACGCGGGGAACTACGTCGAGAAGCGCGCCCAGACCGCGGAACGCGTGAAGAAACACCGGCAGGTGAAACGTCAATGTAACGCTGCCGAACCCGCCGAAGAAGACCCTGCTTCCAGCGTTACATCTGCGTTACACGAGCGTTACAACGGCGTTACTGTAACGCCCCTAGAGAAAGATAGAGAGAAAGAGAAAGATATATATACTACGGCAACGGCGGCGAATACGCGCGCGCACGTGCGCGAGAGCGTCCCGTCTGATCTTCGGGACGGTCGGTATGCTGCCCTGATCGACGCCTATACCCAGAACATCCGCATGCCTTCAGCCATCGAGGCGGAGAGCATCGAGCAGTGGCTTTCCGACATGCCGGCGGAAGTCATTGACTTCGCCATCAAGCAGGCGGCTTTGTCCGGCATACGCTCCTGGCGTGGCGTGGAGACGATCCTGCTGCGCTGGAAGGAGATTGGCGTTCACGACCTGCCTTCCGCCCAGGCCGCGCAGCGCGAATGGGCGAACAGAGTGCAGGCCCAACCCAGAGCCGCGCCCCGTCCGCAGAGCACTTTAGGCCGCGCAATGAGCAATCTGGACGCGCTGATGGCGCAAACGCTGGAGGAGGAACATGGACGCTATCACCAAAGCTGACGTGGTGGGCATTTTCAAGCTGCTGTCCACACTGTTTCCGCAGTCCGCCCGCAACTTCGAGAACGCCGATGCCCTGACGCGGGATGCCTGGTATGAGCTTATCAAGGACATTCCCAAGCAGCTGGTGGTGGAAGCAATCAAGAGCTATGCGGCCAGCCATGTCTGGGCGCCGTCCATCGCGGAGATTCGCGCGGAAGCCTTGAAAGCGGTGAACCCAGAGCTGTCCATCGGGCCGGACGAAGCCTGGGGGATGGTGGTACAGGCAATCCGCAAGTACGGTTATACCCGTCCGCAGGAAGCGCTGGCGTCGTTGCCGGAACCGGTGGCAAGATGCGTTGAGCGTTTCGGCTGGCGTGAGTTATGCCTTTCCGAAGAGCCCGACGTGGTGCGCGGGCAGTTCCGAAGGGCGTACGAAACCCAGCTCGCGAGGGAGAAGTCCGACGCCCTCATTCCCGCACAGGTACGGCAAAACCTTGCGCAGCTGGCGGCGAAGATGGACAGTGTTCTGACTCTGGGAGAAGGCGCATGATGATCGAGTTCGTCGTACCTGGCAACCCCAGGGGAAAAGGACGTCCGCGCTTTTCTCGTAACGGACACGCCTATACGCCTTCTGAGACTGCGGCATACGAAAGCCTGATTGCACTCGCCTGTAAAGATGCCTGCGGAAACAAAGGCCCGTTTGCCGGGCCTGTTGCCATGCACATCCAGGTGGGCAAGCAGGTGCCAGCTTCGAAATCCAAACGAACCAAGCAGGCGATGCTTGCCGGCGAAATTCGACCAGCCACGAAGCCCGATTTGGACAACGTGATCAAGGCGGTACTGGACGGCTGCAACGGCGTGGCGTATCTGGATGACAAGCAGATTGTGGAGCTGAACGCGACGGCTCGATACGCCGAAATGCCCGGCGTAAGGGTGGTGATTGAGGAGGTTTGACGCAACAGATGGGGAGGGAGAGTATGCCGAAACCGGCGTTGACCATTGAGGACCTGAGAAACTTAAGAGACCTGCATTCGCAAATCAACAGCCTCAAGGGTCGGATTGAGAGGCTGCGGGGATTGCTGTCATCCCCGGCTTCTGTGCGGCTTTCCTACGCGCCGCGGGGATCCGGAACACACAGCGACCCCGTTGGTAACGGTGTGGTCAAACTGGCCGAGATGGAGGAGGAGCTCCAGCAAAGAATAGTGGAACTAGAGGAGAAGATCCGCAGCGTTGAGGCCGCCGTTGACGCCCTGCCGCCGAGAGAACGCGCGGTGATTCGGGCGAGGTATGTGGATGGACTTCCGTGGAGGAAGGTAGGGAAGGTGGTGGGGTATTGTGAGGAGCACTGCAAGAGAGTAGATGGGTTTGTCAGACATTACTTGATTTAGTTTATCAGAGCTTAACAGAGTAGAAACGACAGACAGGTCCCGCATTTACGGGGCTTTTTTATGCTGTTTGCTTCAGTAAAGATGATCTGTTGAGACAAAGCGCGCTGCTTGAATGTAAACGATAAAATCACTCAAAAGTGAGCTTATCTATTGCATGAATTAAATTGTGACTGCAGCCAAATTTGTTATAATTAATATAGATATTCAAATGGAGGGTTATCTATGAAAGCGTGGAAGGAAGGTTATTTCGTTGGTTTTGGTAGCAGTAGGTGGGTGTAAATCGGAAGAAGCAATGGCGGTTGAAGCGATGATATCTTCCATCGGAGAAGTAACCCTAAACAGTGAAGAAATATTTGATAAAGCAGAGCAGAGTTACGCTTACTGATCAGCAAAAGAAAGAAGTTTCAAACTTTGAAACGCTTCAGCTGGCTCGAGAAGAGTATGATCGCTTGGTTTTTGAACAGCGAAGGCGCTCTATATTCATCAGCCGACGGGGACCTATTTCCAGCTTGCTGAACTTTTATTGAAACGAACTAATATTGATATTCCCTATTGGTATTAACCCTCTCACCTCCACTCGGTCATGGTATACGTGAACGGTAATATGGAGTTTGTCAAATAGCTGACGAATTGCTATCTTACCACCTCCGTGTATTGCAAAAGTCAATAATTCTTCCTGTTCCTTAACTTGCTTACCAGCTTCGCTAAAATCAATAGTAACTTTCTTTTCCTGTCTGGGAGTGGTAACTACTACCTCTCCTGTTTTATTGTCAATAGTTAAAGCGGCGTCCCACATCATTTTAATTTCACTTTGCAGTGCTTCGTACTCTACTTTCCAGTAGCCGTTGTCAAGAGCCTGCTTGATAAAGTCTAAGTCCTTTTCGAGCTTCTGAAGGTGACGGAGTTCACTCGTTTGATGTTTATGTTGTTCACGGAGTTCAGCTATCTTCTTATCCAGCGCTGAAGCTTCCTTCTCGTATTCTGATACCGATATTCTTCCTTTGCGGAACAGGTAGTTCAACCTCTCCTGCTCGTCCTGTAATTCCTTCATTTGCTTTAAAGAAGGCCCAACTAGAAGCTCCAGTTCCCGTTTTCTTCGCTCCCAGCTTTCTAAGTGAGCCATAATCGCTTCTTTCATCTGTTCTGGCTGCTGCAAGGCCTCCAATACCTTCAACACAACCTGTTGGTCGAGCCAGTCAGCAGGAATTCTTGGAGAATTGCATGTAGGACTTCCATCTCTGTGGTAGCGTTTAAGTCTTCCGTAGCAGGAGTAAACCGCCGTTGTTCCGTGGTCATAGGTTCCTCTAAACTGTAACCCGCATATGCCACAGTGAATAATGCCAGTAAGCAATGGCGTCTCGTGTTTTCTCTGCCAGAACTTTGCTCTGTTTCTTCTTTCTTGTGCTAACTGATAGATGTACTCGTCTACAATAGGAGGGAAGGGAATAACAATCCAGTCATCTTCAATCTTGTCTGGTTCGGCATTCTTACCATCCCTACCAAAGTAGTTCTTACCTATGTATGCCTGATGAGTAAGAATCTGTCTGACAGTAGCGTTTGACCAGTGTTTGACGTATTCACCTTTTTGGCCTCTCTTTCCTCTTACTCCTACCCGAACCCCACGGACAGCGGAAGGAGGAAGAACACCCATCTGTGTTAACTTATCAGCAATAGCCTCCATCCCCAGTGGTTTTCCTGTTTCGTCACCGTAGACGTACCAATGATAAATCAGTCTGACAATTCTTGCCTCTTCCTCATTAATCTCGAACTCTCCGGTCAATGGGTTTTTCCTGTAGCCGTAGAGGACGTGACCACCCGGGAACTGACCTAATCGAGCTTTTTGATACTTTCCCATCTTCATCCTCTCGGTAATCATTTCTCTTTCCAGTTGAGCGAACACTGCGATGATTTGCATGACCGCTTTACCGATAGGGGTAGTAGTATCAAATTGTTCCTGTATGCTGGTGAAGCCTATCCCGTTCTTCTCAAAGACGTCATCGAGGAGGTAAAGGGTATCTTTTAAGTTGCGGCTCAACCTATCTAGCTTCCAGACAACTACGACATCGAACTTCCCAAAGTAAACGTCTTCGAGTAATTGCTGCAATTCAGGCCTCTCCATAGAAGCACCGCTGTAACCGTCATCTCGGTAAATCCTCACAAGCTCCCATCCCTGAAGCTCACAGTATTTTTTAATTGCTTGCGCCTGAGCTTCAAGAGAGTAACCATGCTGGGTTTGTTCTTCCGTACTTACTCTAATGTAACCTACAGCCTTAGTCACAAGGGGACACCTTCTTCCACGGGTTGCATTTTTGCCTTCTTTTGCAATAGATTGAGCATAGCGAGTATCGCACCGTAAATGGCGACATCTTCACGTTCTATAAACCATTGGTCACCAACCGGAGTTTTCTGTTTGAAACCCGGCAGTTTCTTGTCTCGAAGGAGGTTTGCAACCGCAATAGGTGATATTCCGAGAATCTCAGCGGCTTCCTTAACTGTAAGTAGGTTATTCACAAATATCACCTCCTATGGTATAATTATATAATATGCCCCAGCAACTTAAAAGAGGGCTATTTGGATTTTTATGGTAATTTCTACTAAATAGTTATTTTTCTTTATAGGAAGGGATTAGCGTGCTAAAAGGTATTGATGAATTTCTGGCTCAAATTGATGAAGATAAGCTTAGTAAGCGTGCCAAGCTTGTTTTTGAGCACATTAAGATGAATGGTCAGATAACAACTGAAGAAATTAGAGAAATGGGTTATGAACATCCTCCTCGTGCTGCTCGAGATTTACGCGAAGCCGGTATTCCGATAAAAACAATAAGGGTTACGTCACCCTCGTCCGGTAAGCGCATTGGTGCGTATACATTTGATACCTCTTTAGGAATTGATGGTAAAAAAGATGGTCGACGCGCATTGTCAAAGAGATTTCGCAAAAAAGTAATAGACCACTATCACTCAAGATGCGCCATCTGTGGAGTTCAATATGAAGATAGGTATCTACAAATCGACCATCGTACTCCTTATGAGATTCAAGGCGATAGCAACCAGCCATTAGAGAGCGAATTTATGCCATTGTGTGCTTCCTGTAATAGGAGAAAGAGCTGGTCTTGCGAGCACTGTGAGAACTGGCTAAACATAAAGAAACCAGAACTTTGTCAGAAGTGTTACTGGAGTTCGCCACAAAACTATGAACACATAGCACTTAAACCCATACGCCAAGTAGTAATAACGTGGTTAGACGAAGAGGTTGAGCTATATAAGAAATTAGAAAAAATGTCGGAGCTAAAGAAATTACCTCTTCCAGATTTAATCAAAGGTTTACTCGCTAGGGCTGTAAATCGGACATAGATAATTGCTCAAGCGAGTGTTCGTCTCCCACAATAATTTTTTCTACGAGGGCTGGTGACAAGTAAAGAGATTCTACGGTAAGTTCTTTTCTACCAAGCAATGTGGCTTGACTCGAGCGACCTGCAGGCAGCAGAATTCTTTTTAGCCTAAGATGTCCTGGTAGTTCTTGACCATAAGTGCGTCTACCGCAGGCTCCATCGAAGCTAACAAGATATTGAATGTTTCTCTCGTTAAGTAATTGTAGCTCTTTTATAAACGCATCTAAATCCAATTGCTGTGCATACCGTGGATTCCCAATGCTACTTACGCCTTGATACGGAGGGTCCATATATACTAAATCATCGGGTTCCGCTAAACGCAAGACTTCCCGGTAATCAGCTGCCAATGTAATGGTTCGACCTGATAATAAGCGATGTGCGTTAAATATCTCTTGCCTCATTTTTTCGGGCCTCATACCTAACCGTCTATTATCAGGAGACTGGTTAAACTGGCCTTCAGAATTAAAGCGAACCGCATTTTTTGCACATCTGACAATAAGATAAAGTAGTTTAACGGGATGATGGCTTGTATTAAACTCATCTCTAATACGAAAATATGTATTTTTAGGGTCATCTAATTGTGAATACCAAAGTTGCTCATATTCTGCTGCAAGTTGTTCGGGGTTTTCAAGAATTAACTTCCAAATTTCCATTAATGGTTTTAAGCAGTCGGCAATAATGAACTGCGATGCCTTATTTGTCATTGCTGCAGCAAGTGAAATTGCAGCAGAGCCAGCAAATGGCTCAATTAGTCTACCAGAAATATGAGGAGGAGCGTAGGAAAGAATCTTAAACGCTAGCCCTCTCTTGCTACCTTGATAAGGAATAGGACATGGAATTCGATACATTTTGTTTTCTTTCTTCCTCTCTTTCTGTATTTCAATCCTTAATGTCGCCATCTAGCAATCTGGCAAACTGTCAAGCAGCTGTTTAATAGAGCTGCTCTTTTTACTTTCTGAGGTAAGGTAAGTTAATCTAATCTAATCTATAACACCTATCGTCCCAAAATACGTCTCCACACCCTTCCAATCGGGAGGAGCAGCTACACCCTTTGGATATTGAATAGGATAATTTAATACCCAATAGTCGATGTCATGCAACACCTGATGAGCATACCACAGACTTTTGATGTCGTGGTTCTTCACGGCTTCGTCTATCAGTTCTTGAGCTTTAGTAATATCGTCAGCGAAGGCTGTTTTACCAGCGAAAGTGGTTTTAACTTCTTCAAGTTGTTGGATATACCATTTACCGTCCTTTTCGTTATACACCTTTTCGGTGTAATCGGGGATTTCGATTGTGCCGGTTTTCTCCCAGAAGACCCAACCCGGACTGTTAGGGTCGCTGTACTTTTTAATCCAGTTTTCTGCTTCATAAACAAAACCGGACTCGAAAGACATATGTAGTTCGTGAACGGTCTTTTTTGCTTTTTCTAGGTCTTCCTTTTTAACGTCCTTAAACAGTTCAGCTTGAACTTTTTCCACCACATTTTTATCGGGTAGGGGAACATCTGACATATGGAGGTTTTCTTTGCTGATAACAATATCCGGCGTATCCGCAGACGCAGCTTCTTGAGCAGCGGAAGTATTTTCAGAAGCTGTTTTATCTACTTCCTGTACTTGGTTATTCTTTGCTGGTTGTGTTACCACTTGAGGCTTTGAAAAAATTAAATATCCGCCGACAGCGGCAACAACTATTACCACTGGTATAACAATCTTATACCAACTCTTCATCACTAGTTTCCTCCATTTCAATCTCGCCGCTTGGAAGCAGGTCTATCTCTCTAAGGTACTTTATTGCAGCCCACCGGACAAGGGCGGCTAGGCTGCGGTCTGTCATCAACGCTGCTTTCTTAACGGCCTCGTATTCTTCTTCGGTTAAAGTAACACTTACTAATTTAGTGCGTGGTTCCGATTTCCGAGGAGCCATACAAACCACCTCAATCAACTTGATGTATTCTGATAGAAATTATATCAAAGTCTATCACGAAAGTCAACTACGGAAAGTAAATCGAGGTGGCTTGGGCTACTTGTAGATAAAGCTGATACTTTAATGTACCAGAATTCTTCCAACGGTTGTAGTGACAGACGTAATCGCTGCCGTAAGTAGCCATCGCTTTTGTAGAGGCTCGTTTAGTTGAAGGGTTAACGAAACCCATCCGGCAGCGAGAAAGCTCTCTATCGTAGAGAGGGCAAGTCTTACAGGTACGCACTTTTGGCATGGAATCACCTCCCAAGAAAGTTTGTAATTAGCACCGGAGTATAAAAAGTATTGACGAAGGAAGTCCCGTAGGGCATAGAGTCGTATAATTGGTTTGCAAGAGAGAAAAACCAGAAGGCGCCACGTTTTCCTTACGCAGCGCCTTCCTTCTTGGCTTTTTCCAGTTCAGGCTCAGTTTCTTTCTTCTCAGCTTTGCGTTTGAGGTAGTATCGCTGGATTTCCTGCTCTACTTCGGCAATCTTTTTTGAGTACCAATCAACTCGTAATCGTTGCTCTAGCATCTTTAGTTCTGCCATTTCGTCACCAGCTTCAAACTTCTCACGGTAGACTTCCTCCTGCTTGATGGCGTACTGGAGGTTAGCACGGAAAGCATCTCTTTTCGACCGCAACGCTTGTAGTTCCGGCGGAGTGTTTCCTGCTGGGATTACTAAAGACTGCTTGGGTTCAACTGGCTCGCTCTTGGTTCTCGCTGCCACAGTTAATCACCTCCCTTCGTTACGTAGGAGTTGCTTCAGTCGGTTGAGGACACTGCCTACGTCCTTACTGGAGTGCAGAAGCTGGCTGTGAATGCAGGAAAGGTCATAAACGAGAGAAGCTGGAGCCTCTTTCACGAGCATCTCCAGCTTCTTCGCAGCTACCATAGAGCAGGTGTCTGTAGATAGCGTTTGTTGGTGTTCCAGACATCGAATGATGTCTCGCATTTTTTTGAGCGCTTCTCGTTTGGTCATAGCAACTATCTCCTTTCTAAATGGAAATAATTACCATTTTGTATGATATAATTATAATGTACTTTCTTAGTTTTTTAAAGATGGGCCAGAAAAATTTGTTAATTTTTGTCGAAAAGTTTTCAGACAAACAGGTCTAAATTTTGATATGCCTTTAATACTCGCTGTCGATAAAGTATATGCAAAAATTAGAAATGAGCGCTATCGTTACATTGCAGCGCAGCAAACACTCTTTCCTGAGGAAGTAAACCAATATGATCCGGATCTAGTAAAGGAGCTTCTCAATAATTGCATAGCTCATTCGGATTATCGTATAAGAGGGAAGATAAATGTTGGAGAGTTCGAAGATAGGCTTGTTTTTATCAATGAAGGTTCTTTCATTCCTGGTTCAATCGAGAAGGCTTTGCAGCCAGGATATAAACCTCCATATTATAGAAACGCTTTTTTAAGCCGAGCCATGGCAAATTTATATATGATTGATGCAAACTCAATGGGTATTCCCATGATATATCAAATACAACGAAAAAAATGTTTTCCTTTGCCAACGTATGATCTAGAAACACCAAATCGAGTTATTGTTACGGTTTATGGTAAAATACTCGACAAAAACTATACACAGCTTTTACATGCCAACGTGGATCTTAATCTACAGACAGTTTTTTTACTTGATCAAGTACAGAAAGGTAAACGGATCTCAAAAGAGAACTATTTAGCCTTAAAAAAAGAAGGATTGGTTGAAGGAAGATATCCCAATATTTATGTTTCCTTTAAAATTGCTGATGCTGTTGGTCAGAAGACGAAATATATAAGCAATCGAGGACTAGATGAAATAATCTGTAGAAAGCTAATTGAAACCACACTAAAAACTCAACCATCAACTATGAGAGAACTATTGGATGTGCTTGATAGAGGTGCTTTATCAGCAGTGCTGAGTGATAAGCAAAAAGAAAAGAAGGTATCAAATTACTTCAAAAAATGAAAGCAGAAGGAATCATATATCCAGCAGGATCGAGAAGGTATGCAAAATGGTATCTCAAGCAGTAGATTCAAGCTACGTTTTGCTACGTTGTTTTGTGCAATAATTCTACCACATAAGTCGGTCCGTAAAGGTGTAACCCTTTGCGGGCTTTTTCAATGCGGCCGCAGTGCACATCACATCCCTTGCCCGGTAACCTTGCGCACGCTGCCGCCGCCGAACCGAAAGGAGAGGCGAAACGTGATTCAAATCATCAGGGGCGACGCCCTGCAGGAAATCAGAAAGTTCCCCAACGGGTTCTTCGGAGGCATCATCACCGACCCGCCATACAGCTCCGGCGGGGCCGGTTCAGCAGTTCTGCAGTCCACTGCCGTCAAGTACACCGCCACAAAAGGAAAATGTCCATATCCCGACTTCGAGGGAGACAACAAGGACCAGCGCAGCTGGACCAGCTGGATGGCGGAATGGATGGGTGTCGCACGGGAGAAGTGCAAAATAGGCGCGCCCATCGTGTTGTTCATCGACTGGCGCCAGCTCCCCAGTTTGACGGATGCGCTCCAGTGGGCGGGCTGGGTCTGGCGCGGCGTGGCCGTGTGGGACAAGCTCAACAGCCGGCCGCAGAAAGGTCGTTTCAGACAGCAGGCCGAGTTCATCGTCTGGGGCAGCAATGGCCCCATGCCGGTAGACAGAAAAGCGCCGGTGCTCCCCGGCGTGTTCGGCTGCGCCATGCCCACTGCCGGTCAGAGGGTGCATCAAACACAAAAGCCTCTGGAGCTCATGCGCCAGCTGGTGCGTATCTGTGAGCCGGGAAGCCATATCCTTGATCCCTTTGCGGGCAGCGGCACGACGTTGGAAGCGGCGCGCCTGGAAGGGTACGACGCGACGGGAATCGAACTGAGCGAAGCATACGGCGCTATTTGCATAGAGCGCCTGCAATCGGTGTAGAGTGAACGAAATTATGCACGAGGTGGTGAGGATTGGCAAGGCCCAGAAACCCGAACAGGGACAAAGCCAGGGAGTTATGGCAGGCAGATCCCGCCCGGACTTTGGCATCCATCGCAGCGGAGCTGGGCCTGCCGGAAAGCCGCATCCGCAAGTGGAAGTGCGAGGACAAATGGGAGCAGCCCGATAAAGGAGCGTTCCGAAACGCGAAAAAGGAGCGCTCCGTTTCGAAAAGCATGGACGCAAAGCTCGTTGCCATGGTGGAGGAGAACGAGGATCTCACCGACAGGCAGCGGGCTTTTTGCTTGAACTACATAAAATCTTTCAACGCGACGCGATCGTATCAAAAGGCTTACGGGTGCAGCTATGAAGTGGCAAATGCGGAAGGGCCAAAGCTCCTAGTTAATCCTCGTGTTCGCGATGAGATCAAACGCCTGAAAAAAGCGCGGAATGAAGCCATGCTTATGGACGCCGAAGACATCGTGGCGCTGCACTGGCGGATCGCGTTCGCCAGTTTGGATGATTTCGTCGAGTGGGGCAGAACCGAGGAGCCGGTTTTGTCGGCGTTCGGGCCAGTTGAGGTCAAGAACCCTGAAACGGGAGAGATGGAGCCGCTCATGCGCGAGGTCAATGATGTGCGCTTTCGGGAATCGTCCGAAGTGGACGGCCAGATCGTTCAGGAGGTTAAGCTCGGCAGGGACGGAGCGAGCATCAAGCTGGCAGATCGGCAAAGGTCGCTGGCGTTTTTGGAGCGTTACTTCGAGCTGAACCCCATGGACAAGCACAAAAAGGCCTTCGACCTGGCGAAGCTGGAACTGGAACGCAAGAGATCCGCCGCGGAAGCGGACGACGGAGATCTCAGCCGGCTGCTTGAGGCGGTGAAGAGCGTTGAATGATGTGTTCTCCGCAAAGCAAGCCGAGCTGGTCTCGATTCTGAAGCACGGCAAACTGCGAAGGATCAACCTTCTGGAAGGCTCTGTGCGTTCGGGAAAGACGTGGATTTCGCTATTGGTGTGGGCGCTCTGGGTGGGCACAATGCCCGCCGACGCCAGTTACCTGATGGTCGCCAAGACCCTTACATCACTTCGCCGTAACTGCCTCGATCTGCTTCAAAGCCTGGTCGGGACGAAGAACTTCAAGTACAACCTCAACAAAAAAGAGGGCCGCCTGTTCGGGCGGCTTGTTTATTTGGAAGGCGTGAACGACGCCAGGGCGGAGAGCAAAATCCGCGGCATGACGCTGCAAGGTGCTTATTGCGACGAGCTTACGCTGTTCTCCGAGGACTTTTTCTCCATGCTGCTGTCCCGCCTTTCGCTTCCCGGCGCGAAGCTGTTCGCCACCACCAACCCGGACAATCCCCAGCACTGGCTGATGGAGAAGTACATCAAGCGCAGTGACGAGCTGGATATGCTGGTGCAGCGGTACACCATCGACGACAACCCGTTCTTGGATCCGGCCTATGTCGCTAGCCTCAAGAAGGAGTACACCGGCGTGTTCTATGACCGGTTTATCCGCGGCCTGTGGTGCGTGGCGGAAGGACTGATCTTCGACATGTACGATGACAGCAGCCCGGCCCAGGTCAAAGCAGACCCCGGGCCGTTTGCCTGGTATTTCGCCGCTTGCGACTACGGCACCCAGAACCCCTGCACCTTCGGGCTGTACGGCGTTCGTGGTGACGGCAGCAGCCGGACGATGCATCTGATTCGCGAGTACTACTACGACGGCAGGAAGGCTCAGCGCCAGAAGACGGACGGCGAGTATGCGCAGGATTTCAAGACGTTCATCGGCGAGACGTCCATCCGCTGCGTCGTGGTGGACCCGTCGGCAGCGTCTTTCATCGCTCAGCTCAGAAAGGACGGCTGGACGGTGCGTCCCGCGAAAAACGACGTTCTGGACGGTATCCGGCTGATGGCGCAAATGATTGCCGCGGGACGGTTCACCATTGACCCAGGCTGTCAGTACACCAGACAGGAGAGGCTGACCTACGCATGGGATCCGAAGGCGACAGAACGCGGGGAAGACAAGCCGCTGAAAGAGAACGACCACACCTGTGACCGCGACAGATACGCCTGTCAATACGCCTTCGGCCGTCAGGCTATCAGCTTTGATTGAGAAGGAGAAGACCATGACCCAAACGGAACTGATCAACGCAATCATCGGGGCGAACGCGCCTTTATCCATTGCGGAGATCGTGAAGATGGAGCTGGAAGCGTGGCGCCGTTCCCCAAGGCGAACCGCCATGCTCGACGGCCAGCGCTACTACGAGGCAGAAAACGACATCCTGACCAGAAAGCGCAAGGCCATCGGAAAAGACGGGCGCTTGATGGAAGTTGACAACGTCGCCAATAACCGCATCGCTCACGCCTTCATGCAGGAATTGGTTGACCAAAAGACTCAGTACCTGCTGGGGAAGGCGTTCTCCATCAAGAGCGACAACGACGCTTTTGTGAAGGCGATTTATGAAGTCCTGGGTGACGACGAATCCCTCCGCCACCTGCTCAAGCGCGCTGCCAAAGATGCCATCAACAAGGGCATCGCATGGCTGCACGTCTATTACGATACCGCAGGCGCATTCAAGGTGAAGCGCATGGATCCGGAGGAGATGATCCCTCTCTGGGCGGACAACGAGCACACCGTCCTGAACGGCATGATTCGCGTTTACCCCGTGGAAGTTTGGGAGGCGAAGACCCGTAAAATCATCCACAAGGTGGAGCTGTGGACGGATGACGGCGTGCAGCGCTGGGTGGAAAAAGACGGTGCATTGACGGAAGACCCCGACCTTCCTTCCGGCGCGCACATGACAACCGGGGACGGCAAACCCTTCAACTGGCAGAAGCTGCCCTTTGTGGCGCTAAAGTACAACGACGAGGAACGCCCCTTGCTCCACAAGGTCAAAACGCTGGTGGACGAGTACGATCGCACCGTCAGCGACGACGCTAACATGCTGGAGGACCAGCCCAACAAGGTGTTCGTACTTACGAACTATGACGGCGCCGATCTGGGCGAGTTTCGGCGCAACATGGCGCTGTACCGGGCCGTCAAGGTGACAGACAACGGCGGCGTGGACACGCTGGACACCACGCCGGACGTCACGGCAAGCAACCAGCACCTTGAGCGCATCCGAAGGGACATTTACGCCTTCGGCCGCGGTGTGGATACCCGAAACGAACGCCTGACGGGAGCCACCAGCGGCCAGGCGCTGAAGTTCGAATACGCCCAGCTGGACCTTGACTGCAACGGGCTGGAGACCAATCTCCAGGTGGCGTTTCAGGAGCTGCTCTGGTTTGTAAAGGCGCACCTTGCCAACACCGGAAAGGGCAGCTTTGAGAACGCCACCGCCCAGATCATCTGCAACAGAGATATCATCATTAACGAGGAGAGCGCCATCTCCATGTGTGCCAACAGCATGGGCATTCTCTCCGAAGAGACGGTGCTCGCCAATCACCCGTGGGTGGACGATCCCCAGGAGGAGCTGAAACGGCTCAAGGCGCAGAAGAAGGAAGCCGTGAAGCAGTTTGGCGCCGCCTATGGCGATCAGGACGATGGTGACGAAGAATGAGATCCGCCGCGTACTGGGAAAAGCGTGCCATCGCCGTGATGGACGCAGGCATGGCCAGCGCGGACAAGGTGCTGAAAGGGCTTCAGAAGGCGTACGACCGCGCAGAACGGCAGGTGCTTGGGCAGATCGAAAGCCTCTACGCCCGCTACGCCGGCAAGTACGGCCTGACCTTCGAGCAGGCCATCAAGTCCATCGCCGAAAGCGAGTACAAAGAGTGGCGCATGACCGTGGCGGAGTACGTGGAGCGCATCATGGCCACGGGAGACCAGGAACTTCTTCGGGAGTTCGATACGCTGTCCACCCGCTCCCGTGTCACGAGGCTGGAACAGGTGGAAGCAGCCATCAAGGTGAATGTCGCAGAGTTGCGCACTAAACAAGAACAGATGGTGACCGAGCTCCTGCACAGCACCTATGAGAAGAGCTATTACCGCACTGCATACAACATCCAGAAGGCACTGGGTTTCGGCAAGACGCTGGAGCTTCTGAACCCTATGGACGTTGCCAACGCCTGCGCCTACCCGTGGTCCGGCGCGTCTTTTTCGGAGCGCATCTGGACGAACACGGATGCTTTGGCGAGGGAGCTAAAGGAGACCATCACCGTCGGCCTGATCCGCGGCACAAGCATTGACGAGATGACGCGCAACCTGCGGGACAAAATGGGAGTCAGCTTCTCCGCCGCGGAGCGCATCATCCGCACCGAAACCGCCCGCGTTGTGGAGGACGCAGAACTGCAGAGCTACAAGGACTGCGGCATCGACCGGTACGAGATACTCGTTCAGCTGGACGAGCGCACCTGCAAAACCTGTGGCCCCAAAGACGGGCAGCAGCACGCCGTGAAGGACGCCCAAATGGGCGAGAACTACCCGCCGTTCCATCCCCGCTGCCGGTGCACCACCGTGGCGGTGTTCGACGACCTTGTCACCGAGGGCAGCATGCGCGCTGCGAAGGAAGGAAAGGGCGGCTACCGGCTGGTGCCGGCGGATATGACCTTAGAGGAATGGCGTGATCTCTTGTTGACAAATCACCATTCGGTGATAAGATAAAACTATCGGATATTGAGATCCCCCGAAACCTAGGCGCAGCAGCTTTCCGCGACACAGTGAAACTTCCGTCCGGAAAGCTTTCAAAGATAACAGAAGGCACAAAAATTACAAAGGTTGTTGTGTTTGCCGGCAAAGGCACAAAAAGGCCTGTTGAAGTTGCTAAGTATCTTAGTCGTCAATACGGCGTTCCCGAAAGCGAATGGAGAAAAGTTCGAGGTGACGGGTATGTTGATGATGGCGACGAAAGCAGGCACGCCGAACTGCACTGGTTTGAAGCTGATGGCGTTGGGCGTGTGCAAATGAAAGTCAAAAGGTGGTTTGATGAAAGTTAAGTTCCTCGGTGAGAGCAACCCGTTAGCTCTTTTGAGCGGCAAGGTTTACGAAGTATTGTCGGTGGAAAAAGGATGGTACAGAATCGTAGACGAGACTGGAGAAGACTACTTGTATCCGTCAGAAGATTTCGAAATCGTAGAGGATTAACCGCCAAGCGCAAGCAAGGCGGTTTTTATATGCCCGAAAGGAGAATGCATGACCATTCAGATTCTTGGAAGCGAATGGACTGTTCTGTTCGAAACCGAAGAAGAGAACCCCAGGCTGACCGATTCAGATGGTTATAGCGACCCGACGAATCGGACGATATCCGTTAAAAAGAAGTATGCCGATGAGCTCATGAACCTTGCAGACATGGACGCGTACAAGCAAAAGGTGCTCCGGCACGAGATCGTTCACGCCTTCTTGTTCGAGAGCGGACTGACGGATATCGCACGAGACGAAACGGTGGTCGAGTGGATCGCCGTGCAGCTCAGCCGGCTGAACGCCGCCATGATGCAGGCTGGATGCGTTTAGTCAAATACCATCACGTTTCAAACGTCCTTCGGGGCGTTTTATTTTTGCCCTGCCGCGCCGGGTGAAGCGCGCGGACCGGAGTGCGGGCGGGTTACCCGTAAAAAACCTAATCGGGAGGAACGGAAGGAAATGAATCTCAAAGAACTGCTGGGCGAAGAGCTCTTTAACCAAGTCACCGCTGCGCTGAAAGGCAAAGGGGAAGGCGGAAAGGACGCGGAGCTTGCCATCGTCAATGACGGCAGCTACATTCCCAAAGCCAAGTTTGACGAGCTGAACGAGAAGTACAAGGCTGCCGACAAGCTGGCAAAGGACACCCAGAAAGCGCTGGACGACCTGAAGGCTGCCGGCGATCCAACGGAGCTGAAAACCCAGCTTGAAAAGGCGCAGCAGGACGCGAAGAAGCAGGCGGAGGAGTACAAGGCTGCCATGGCAGACCTTGAACTCACCTATGCTCTGCGCGCCGCCCTGACGGATGCCCACGATCCAGACATCGTGGCAGGGCTGGTGGACAAAAAGCAACTCAAGTTGCAAGACGGCAAGCTTTCAGGACTTGACGAGCAGCTGAAGGCGCTGAAGGAGCAGAAAGCGTTCCTGTTCAAGCAGCCCGAGAGCAATCAGCAGGCCACATTCAAGGGCATCAACCCCGCGGAAGGCAGCAAAACCGCCCAAACGAGTCCGGAGCTGAACACGGTGCTCCAGCTCATGGGGCTGCCCCAAACCTAACCAATCAAACGGAGGATTAAAACATGCCGATCAACACTTTGCAATACGCAACGATCTTCCAGCAGGCGCTGGACAAGCAGATGGTCGCTCTGGCGACTTCCGGCTGGATGGAAGCGAACGCCGGCCAGGTGAAGTACCACGGCGGCGCAGAAGTCAAGATTCCGAAACTGAGCCTGCAGGGCCTCGCGGACTATGACCGCGACGACGGCTTCGTGCAGGGCTCCGTGACCCTCGAGTACCAGACCTTTGTCATGACCCAGGACCGCGGCCGCACCTTCCAGCTGGACGCCATGGACGTAGACGAAACCGGCTTCGTGGCGAACGCCACCACCGTCATGTCCGAGTTCCAGCGCCTGCACGTCGTGCCGGAGGTAGACTCCTACCGCTACAGCAAGATTTACGCGCTGGCGAACACCGCGGGCAACGTCACCACCGGCTACACACCGGATGCGAAAGACATTCTGACCAGGCTCAAGGAGGATATCGCCACCGTAGAGGATATCGCCGGCGACCTTGCCGATCTCGTCATCACCATGTCCATCCCTGCCGCCAACGTGCTGGACCAGTGCGACCAAGTAAGAAGGGTGCTGGACGTGGCGGACTTCACCAAGGGCGGCGTGACCACGAAGGTCAAGGCGCTGGACGGTGTGCCCATCATCAAGGTGCCGTCCAATCGCATGAAGACTGCCTACGTCATCAAGGACGGCACCAGCACCGGTCAGGAAGCCGGCGGTTTCGCGCCCGCGGAAGGAGCGAAGCAGATTAACTGGATCATCTGCCGCAGGACCGCGCCCATCGCCATCTCCAAGACTGAGAAGGTGCGCATCTTCGAGCCCAACGTCAACCAGAAAGCGGACGCGTGGAAGCTGGACTACAGGAAGTACCACGACCTGTGGATTCCGGCGAACAGGCTCGCCGCCGTGCGCGTGAACATCGGCGCGTAAGGAGAGCACCATGGTGCGCTTGAGACTGGATAACGTGATTCGCTACGCGGAGAGTCCGGCGAAAATTCATGCGCTCAAAGCCCTGGGGTATGTAGAGGAGCCGGAGGACGCGCATGCTCCTTCTGCTGAGAAGAAGGACGCTGAAGGTTCGAAAGCCAAAGCGCTCAAGTCCGGATAAGGAGTGTACACCATGCTCGCCAAACTGAAGATCCTGCTGGGCATAGACGGGGACAGCGAAGACGCTGTCCTCGCGTTCTGCCTGGACTTTGCCACGCAGGCTGTGCTGGCCTACTGCAATCTGGACGAGTTGCCGTCTGCCCTTGAGTGGACGGTGACCGCCATGGCGGCGGACAAGTACCGCATGGAGGGCTACGGGAAGAAAGAGGCCCCTATGGGCGCAGTAGCGAGCCTGTCCCAGGGCGATGTGTCCGTCAGCTACAAAGACGCAGCCAGTCAGGATACCAGCGGTCTGCTGAAGAACTACACCACCATTTTGAACCGCTTCCGGAGGCTGGCATGGTGAACTTCGACCGCATGGCGAAAACCGTGGCGGAAACGCTGCATTCGGACAGCATCGCGCTGTACCGCCCAACTCAGACCACAGGGAAGTATGGCACATCGATTGCCGGCGAACCGGAGCTTCTGGGCGAGGTCCGCTGCAGCATCCAGCCCTATTCCTCGGAACTGGCGCAGAAGGAGTACGGCCTGACCGTGCAGGCGGAAAAGCGGGTGTTCACCCTGCCCACGGCCTGGGCGGCTCTGGGGAACCTCGCCAGGATTGGAGATGCGTGGTATCGCATCGAGGCGGTGCCGGACGACCGGAGCATGGCGGTTCTTCTGCTTGTGCGGAGGTGAAGCATGGCCATAGAGTTTCGCATCGATGCTTCCAGCCTGGAGGACGCGATTCGAGGTAACGTGGAGGAGTATCTTGACCGGGCTGCCCCCGCCCTCCAGTCCGCTGCCAAAGTCGTTCAGGCGGAAGCGAAGCGCCGCGCGCCGGTGGACAGCGGGCACCTTCGAAGTTCCATCAAGACTCGCTTGACCACGGACGGCAGCGACCTCGTCGCACAGGTCGGCACCAACGCCGAGTACGCCATTCACGTGGAGTATGGCCACCGCATCAAGGGCAGGGGAGACAGGATCATCGGGTATGTTCCGGGGCGCTACTTCCTCAAAGGCGCTCTGGACAGCCAACGGGTGAACGTGCTGCGCGTCATCTCACGCAGGATGGGAGGGAAGTAAATGCTGCTGGACATCAAAGAGGAGGTCTACGCCGCTCTCAAACGGGCATGCGAACGGGTTTACCCGTCCCTGCCGGAAGCGGACGCGGAGCTTCCCTGCGTCAGCTACTTTGAGTCCCGGAATGTGCCAGATGCTCATGCGGATGACGAGGAGTACTCCTCGCTGATCGAGTTCACCATCGACATCTGGGGCGACAGCTTTGAGCAGATCACCCCCGTCGCCCAGAGGGTGGACGAAGAACTCTCCGCCCTGGGCTTTGTTCGCACGCACTGCGCAGACATTCCGCCCGACCACAAAAACATGATGTACCAAATCGATTTAGGAGGTTAAAACATGGCAGGAACTACGAAGAAAGGCATCAAGGGCTTTTCCGGCTGCCGGATCTGGCCGGTGACGGTTAACTCCGCCACCACTTACACCGTGGGCACCAAGGTGGATTTACCGGCTGTTACCAAAGCCACCGTCAGCCGCAGCGTGGAGGACATTACACTCTACGCCGACGACGGTATCTACGATTCCGGTTCCGAGTTTCAGAACGAAACGCTGGAGATCGAGCTGCAGGAGCTGCCGCTGGAGCTCATGGCCAAGCTGGACGGCGCCGACTACGACTCCGAGACCGGCGTGTACAGCTGGGGCGCGAACTCCATCGCGCCGGAGCTCGCCCTCGGTTTCCGCTGCCTCATGAGGGACGGCAACTACCTCATGGTCCAGTACTACTCCGGCGTGGTGACCATGATCAAGATGGACCCTACCACCAGAGGCGACAACAGGGACGGCTCCCGTTACACCGTCACCTTCAAAGCAGGCAGCCGCATGGCGGACGGCAAGGTGACCCGCAAGAAGGAAAGCACCACAGCGGCTGACCTCACCTGGCTGGACACCCTGGACACCATCACCGCGGGGGAGGGTTAACCCCTCCCCATGGAGGAAACGACCATGGACTTCATGCGAAAATCCCTGCCCAGGACCGTGAAGGTTTGCGGGTACGAAATCAAGAAGATGCCCATGGGGGCATTTTTGAATGCCCTTGAGACGATTCAGACCGCCCCCACGAAGATTCTCAACGCCATCTGGCCGGGCAAAACTTTGGATCAGGTGCTTTCCGACCTGAAGAACCTCGACGAGCAGATGCTCGTCCGGCTGATCTCCGGCGCGCTCTCCACCGCCGCGCCCATGCTGCTGGAGATGCTTTCCGAGCTGTCCGGCATCCCCGAGGAAAAGCTCCGGGAAGACCCCAACATCGGCCCGGCGGGTATCGTCGAAATCATCAAAACCGTGTGGGAGGTCAACGACCTAAAAAACGTGGTCGCGGCGCTGGGCGATCTTTGGAGTCGCAAGGCGCCGCAGATGAAAAGTGGCTCCAGGGCCTGATTGCCGCGGGGCTGAAAATTGGCATTTCCAAGCGGGAGCTGCTGGAGGACTATTACCCCGACGAGCTGGCGCTGGTGTTCAGCGAGTATGCGAGGCTTTCAGCACCACCGGAAGAGCGGGTGGAAGAGGCCTACGGGGACGATTTGTGGTGAGGTGAGACTATGGATGAACATGTGGTAGAGAACCTGATTGTCGAACTGCGGATGCGCACCAGTGCGCTGGAGCAGGGCCTTGCCACAGCACGTGCCAGCCTGGAGTCCTTCGCAAACAGAGCAAAACAGCTCTCTTCCGAGGAAGCTGCCGCCGTCAAAGCTGCCGCTGAAGCCTCTTTGCAGGCTGCGAAGGAAGCCGCGGAACAGGCCGCAAGAGCGAAGGAAGAGGCTGCGGAACGGGCGCGCCTTGCCTGGCTGAAGGCGGAGCAGAGCAACAGCGAGGCGGACATTCAGGCCGCGCTGGAAGCAAAAAAGCTTGCGGACCAGGCTGCCCGTGAAGAAATCTCAGCCCTGAATCGCGTTGAGCAGGCGCACACAGAACTGCGGGACGCAGAAAAAGAAGCAGCCCGAGCTGCGGCACGGGAAGTGGAGACCGCCGCACAGGCAAAAGCAGAAGCGGAAAAGCGCGCCGCGGAAGAAGCGAAGCGCGCCGCGGAAATCGGGTACGCTGCCATGGCTGCTGCTGCAACTGTGGCTATGCGCGCTATCGTCTCCGCCGTCAGCTCCGCCATTGAAGCGTACAACGAATACGCCAGCGCTCTTATTGGCTTACGCTCCCTTGCTGAAGGAACCGGCCAGAGCATGGCGGAGTTGCAGGAAGCTGTGGAAAGCCTGACTGCGGACGGCCTCATGACCGCTGCGGATGCTGCTTCCGCACTGAAGAACCTGCTTGCAAGAGGTTTTTCCGCGGAAGAAGCCATCGACATGCTCGAACGCCTGAAGGATGCCGCGGCTTTCGGCAGGCAGGCGTCCCTCTCTTTGGGAGAAGCCGTCCGAAGCGCTGCCGAAGGTATCAAGAACGAAAACAGCATCCTGGTGGACAACGCCGGCGTGACGAAGAATGTCTCCGTTATGTGGAAAGAGTACGCCGCGTCCATCGGGAAAACCGTGGACAGTCTGACGCTTGCAGAAAAACGCCAGGCTGAGTACAACGGAATCATGGCTGAGACGAAGTACCAGGTGGGCGACGCGGCCAAGTATGCCGCCGAGTTCGCAGGTCAGCAGGCGGCGCTGGAAGCAGCGACCCTTCGGGTCAGCCAGGCGTTTGGCAGCGTCATGGCGGACGCGCTGACGCCGCTTTACGAAGCGCTGACGCCCATCGTCCAGGCAATCGCGGATTTCATTGAAAAGAACCCCGAACTCACCGCCGGCATCGTTGCCGCGACGGTGGCGATCGGGGGCATCACGGGCGCGATTTCGCTTTGGACTTATGTAACCCAAAGGCTTACGGAAGCAAACATCGCGCTTCAGACCTCTATGGGCTGGATCGGCGTGGTCGGACTGGCACTTGGCGCACTTGTCGGGATCGGCGTAGCAGCAAGCAACGCCGCCAAAGAAGCGAAAAACGCTTCCCAGAACCTCAAAGAACTGCAGGAATCCGCGCGCGGCCTGACACAGGACGCCAAAGACGCTGCGGAAGCCATGAGAGCGCTGGAAGGCGGCGCTGCTTCCACGGACGAGCTCGCCGCGGCGAAGAACCGGTTGGCAGAGATCTTCCCGGAACTGGTCATTGGGTATGACGCAGAAGGCAACGCCATTCTGGCGGGTAACGAGCTGATTAGGGAACGCATTCGGCTGCTTCAGGAGCAGGCGAAACTGGAACAACAGGCCGCCCGGGATGCTGCCATCGCTGCAGAAGAGGCTGCGAAGCAGAAGCAGGCGGAGGTGGAGCGAAAGCTCAGAGAACTGGATGAGAAGAAAGCCGAGTATGAACGGAAATTGGCCGCGGGCGACACGAGGGAATATTTCGGCATGGGCTCGTCCATCGATAAGGCCAGAGAGTACCAGGAGTGGCTGAACAGTTACGAGGAACGCCGGCTCGAACTGCTCAAAGAGCAAAACGACGCCCAGATCCAAATCCAGGCAGCCGCCATGGCCAGATACCAGACGGAAATCGCAGCCCTTGGCGAGCTGTCCGAGGCCCAGCAACTGATCATCGAGCAGGAGGTCGAGCGAGCGCTTCAGGAAGGGCTGACGGCGGAACGGTTCGCGGAAAACATCCAGGCGGCCATCAATGACACCCAACGACTGGCTAGCGCCCAGGCGGAACTCGCGGCGAAGAACATGGAAGCCGCGTCCTCCGTCAAAGAGCTGGCCAGCGCAGAAGAAGCCCTGACTGCTGCCCGGGAGGCCGGTGCAAAGCTCCAGACCGCCAAGCAGATGCAGGAGTACGTCAAGGTCGTCAGGCAGGGTAAAACCAGCACGGAGGAGTACAAGAACGCCGTCGCGAAGCTCAAAGAGCAGTATGGTGACCTTTATCCCAACGTGGAGGACAACATCGACGCCATTGGGAGGCTCGCGGATGCAGATGCCGCCATGGCGGAGCAGTCGGTGCAGAACACCAGAACGGCCATCAACAACCTGTATCAGGCCACTCTGGCGCTCTGGAAGGTGCAGGAGGCCGGTTCTGCTGCCAGGCAGGAGTTGGCCAGGGTGCTTCAGCAGCTGGCAGACCTCGACGCTTCGCTGAAGCTGAACCTGAATGTCAAGGCGCCCTCCGGCGGTGGGAGCAGCAGAAGCGGCGGGGGGTCCCGAAAGAGAACCTGGTGGGAGAAGGAACTGGAGGAGCTGGAGCATCTCGCCAACATGGGCGAGGATGTTGCGAACCGCCAGATTGAAGCTTACGAGCGCATTCTCAAAACCGCGAAACTCACTACTGAACAGCGGCGAGACCTTGAGGAAAAGCTCTACAACGCACAGAAAGAGCTTATTCAGAAGCAGTTGGATGCCCGGTTGGAACTCTATTCGTCCATCGTCGCCATGGATGAGGAAGAGGTGCGAAATCGCATCTCCGTCCTCAAGGATATCCTCAATAGGGAAGACCTGACCGTCAGAGAGCGGGCGAAGTATGAAGAAGAGCTGAACCAGTACAGGCTGGCCAGCGACGGAGATTACCTTGAGGATTACATCAAGAACCTTGAGGAGCAGCTGAAAAACGACCGGCTCTCCGCCAATCAGCGGCAGCAGGTGTGGGAAGCGTATACCGACGCCAGATTGGCACAGATCGCGCGCATCAAAGACGCCGAAGCGGAAGCCCGGGAGTATGTGGACGAGCTGGTCAGCCAGATTGCCACGGTGCTCAAAGGCCGCTACGAAGCCCAAAGAAACTTCGCACTCGACGCGCTAAACGCGCAGAAACAGGCAGCCAAGGACGCGGCAGACGCCCAGATCAAGGCCATAGAGTCCGTCAGGGACGCGCAGGTAAAGGCGATTGACGACCAGATCGCAGCGCTGGATGAGCTCCTGAAGGCGAGAAAACAGCAGAAGGAAGACGAGAACGACGAGGACCAGCTCAACCGCCTGAAAGCGGCTCTGGAGTATGAGAAGGACGCCTACAACCGCGCTGCGCTTGCCAAGCAGATCGCCGACAAGGAAGCGGAGATTTCCGAAAAGAAATGGGAACGGGACATCGAGGCCCAGAAGGATGCCCTGAAGAAGGAAAAAGACCTCATCAAAGAACAGGCCGCCCGGCAGATTGAAGCAATCAAAGAGTCCTCCGAACGGATGCAGAAGTACTACGCCGACCAGATTGCCGCGACCCAGAAGCACTATGCAACCCTTCTGGACGCCCGCAATCTCATGAAAGAGGCCATGAAGCTGCTGGCGTCGCAGGAGCAGGACGAGATACTGAACATCCTCAAAGAATACCAGACGGAGTATGCAGACGTTGGCGATTTGCTCGGCGGGGAGCTTCTGAAAGCTTTTCAGGGCAAGTTCGACGAGATCAAACGGGCGGCCGAAGCAATGGTGAACGAGGTGAAGGCGAAAATGTCGGAAGCTTTGGGATTCGTCCAGCCGGAAGGCGACTTCGGGTACCTGTCGGGGAGCATATCCAGCCGCGCTGCAGGGAACGTGACGGTGATCGCCAGCGCGGAACAGGGCACGAAGATGCCGTATGAGGTCTACGTGGACGGCAGGAAAGTCCAGAGCGGCATCGTGAAGGCGGCGGGAGGTTGACTATGTTGAGCAGAAGCGTGCGGCTGACCGCCGCATCCGGAGACTCGATCCTTTTCAGCACCGAAAAATGCGGTGCTTTTATTTTCGAGTCCATTCGCTCTACAGGTACCCCTGCCGTCACCATCTTCACGACGCAAGCGCCTGGTATGCACGGCGCGTACCGGGAAGAAGCCCTGCTGGAGCCGAGGGAGATGACGCTGTCTGTCTATGTCAGCGGCGATTCCGGCTTAACCGGCGACGCCTGCCGGCAGTCCATGGACAAGAATCTCCTGCGCCTGAACCGCCTTGTGGGGCAGGTGCAGAAGGACCTGACCATCACCTACAACACCACCTATGGCTCATACGTCGCCTATGGAACCGTTTCCGCTCAAATGGAGCAGGGCGCGCGAAAGGTGCTCCGGGGCAGGCATTACACGCCGGTGACCCTGACCATCTTCTGCGCGCGCCCGCTGTGGTATGCTCCTGAGTGGAGCACGGCTGATCTCCGCTACAATTCCCGTGGCATCAAGTTCCCCTTCTGTCTGTCCACAAGTTTCGGCGTTGGCGGGTATCGGCGGACCATCCAGAACAGCAGCGCCGCGGCACTGCCCTTGCAGATCGACATCATAGGCCCCGCGGCAATGCCCACCATCTCGAACACCACGACGGGAGCAGCCATGAAGCTCTCCCGTCCGCTGCTGGCAGGGGAGCGGCTGTTCATTGATACCGACCCGGACAACATCAGCGTGGTGTATCAGGACATCTACGGCAACCGCATCAGCGCCGTGGGGTATCTTACGGACGATTCAGACTTTATCCAGCTCGCTCCGGGCAGCAACACGCTGGTGTTCGAGTCCGGTGACGATCTGCAGAACGCCACGGTGGTGCTGCGGTGGCGGCAGGCGTTCACGGGGGTGTGAGTATGAACCTTTGGGTGTTCAACAGGGATTGTGAGCCTCTGGGCATCATCCCGGACGCGGAAAGCGTCATCTTCAAGCGCTCGTTGTGCGGGCTGGGGGACTTGCAGATCGTCATGTCCGCCCAACGGGAAAACGCTGGTTTGCTGCAGCCCGGGCGCATCGTCCGCATTGACGGCAGGCCGGAGATGGCGGGCATCCTGACGGGTAGGAGCATCTCCACCGAGCGGGGGCGTTCGGAACTGAAGGTGACCGGCGCACAGCTCAAGCGCATTCTGAAAAAGCGGGTGATCGTACCGCCCACGGTAGACGAGGACCCTACAGCCTACGGGTACGACCGCATTGCCACCTCCCCCGGGGAAGCGGTGCTAAGGCACTACGTTACAAGGCACGCCATCTCTCCATCAGATGAGAACCGCATCATTCCTAGGCTTATCCTTGAGGATGCACACTACCCCATGCTCGGCACGGACACGCCCTGGCAGGCGCGCTGGAGCGTGCTGACAGACGAGCTCGAAGACATCTGCGAGTGGTGCGGCATCGGGTACAACGTGGACCTCGACGCTGTGAACAAGCGGTTCATCTTCCGCACCCTTTCCGGCAGAGATTTGACGGGCAGGGACGGGGGAATCACGAGAGTGACCTTCTCCGCAGGCTTCCGCAACGTCACCAACATCCAGTATGAAGAGGACTATGCCGCCTGCTCAAACAGCATCTACGCCCTGGGCGCAGGCGAGGACGAGAATCAGGTGGTGCGGCTCCTCTACGCCGACGACGAGGGGAGCAAACTGGAGGACATCCAGACGGGTTGGGACCGGAGCGAAACCACCATCTCGGTGGGTAGCCTCTCCCTGCCGGACGAAATCGACTTCGAAGCCTACCATTACCTGAAAACCAACGTAAGAAAAGTGCAGGCCCTGACGGCGACCATTAACCGTCACGGGCCTTTCGCATACCGCAGGGATTGGGATTTGGGGGATATCGTGACAGTCAAGCTGACCCTGCCCGCCCTGGGCGAGACGGTGACCATGCACGCGCCCATCACGGCAATCACCGAGGTTTACGAGCGGGACGGGCAGAACCCCCGTCTGGACGTGACCTTCGGCTCCGCGTGGCCCACCCTGTCTCGAACCATTGACAGAAGGATAAGGAGGATCTGATGGCGCTCAACATCAAGCAATACTTCTTTGACAGTATCGAGCCCAACGGCACCGACCCGGGGGACGAGCGCATTTACCCCGCGGACGAGTTCGTCAGCGGTGCTATGGAGTCCATCCTGACGAACGGCATCTACGATCTGGGCGATAACTGCAAAATCGTCCCGACTGAGTTCGCCTACACCGTGGCCATGCAGCCCGGCAAGGCAGTCATTAACGGGTACATCATGGACGCGCTGCCCGCCGCTGGTGACGCGGACGTCCGCCATCTGATTCAGCTGGAGCCGCCTTCGGGAACGGTGCGGTGCGACCGCATTGTGGTGCGGCTGAACGTGGACTTCACCCTGACGGGGCGGTACATCAGGCCAGTGGTCATTAAGGGCACGGAAGGAAGCCTCGACCCGCCCGAACTGGTGCGGGATGGCGAAATCTACGACCTCTCTTTGGCAACCGTCATCCTCCGCCAGAGCGCGAGCGTCATTCCAGAGGAAGACATCACGGATACCCGTTACGATGCCGACCTCTGCGGCGTGGTGGACTTCCGCCCGCGACCGGACCTCTCCGGACTCATCCAGCATCTTTACAACAAGTGGACCTCAGAGTACCAGCAGGCTCTGGAAGCCGCCATGGCAGGGTTCGAAACTATTGAGGATGTTCCGGGCATTCTGCCCGTCGCCAAAGGCGGTACAGGCGCGACGACTGCGGCAGGCGCAAGGGATGCTCTCGGGGCTGCGGCGAAGACCGTCACCCTTGCCGTCACGCTGCCTGCTTCCGGCTGGTCGGGCGGCGGACCGTATACCATTACGCTGCCGGCTTTGGGCGTTCTGCCCCATCCCCAGACGGTGCTGGTTTCCCCTGCGCCGGAGGATTACGCGGCGTATGCCGCCTGCGGCGCAAGATGTATCGGTCAGTATACAGACGAACTGACCTTTGAGGCGGAGGAGCTGCCCGAATCTCCAATCACCGTCAACGTGGCGATTCTGGGATGACACGTTTCGCCGCCTGAACCGGATTAAGGTAACGGCAGACAAACCAGTCAGGAGGAACACAGGATGATTTTCAACATGGTCGGACCAATGGGCAAAAAGCCTTACCTGCCCCTGTTCACTGGCAAAGCAAAGGTTACATTTCTGGGCGATGGCAGCGCAGGATACATGGAGTTTTATACCTCTGGAACGCTGACATGGCTGAACGACAAAGTTCCCCCGTCCGTTGACCTGTTCTGCGTCGGCGGCGGTGCCGGCGGTGCAAACCCTACTAGTGCCTATGGAAATGCCATCTGCGGCGGTGGCGGATCAGGGTATACCAAAACAGTGCTGGATGCTTCTTTGCCTGCAAGCATCGAAATCCTGATTGGTGCTGGTGGGGCGGCTAACGCTGCAGGAGGTCAAACCTCAATCGGGGAGTTATGTGTTGCAAACGGCGGTACTCCTGCCAGCAGAACCGGCGGTAAAGGCGGTGATGGTGGTAGTGGTGGCGGCGATGGACATAGCAATATTGAGCTGTCATTCCCGGGAGGTAATGGCGGCACGAACGGTAGCGATGGTACTCGTTACGGTGGTACTGGCACTGGAAAAGGTCAGGGAACGCCCACGACCGACCTTTTAGGGCGTGTTCATGCAGGCGGTGGCGCTGGCTCTGGTTCGTCTAAACATACTACTGTTCCACAAGGCGGTACTTCCGATTTCATTGAGGGAAGCGGACAGGCTGGCTACAAAAACTCTGGCGGTGGCGGCTACGGTGGCGGTGGCGGCGGAAATTTCAGTCCGACAGGCGCTCCCGGTGCTGGCGGTCAGGGCTTTGCCATGATCGCCTGGGGCGACTACAGTTCCGCCATGGTCAATGAAGGAGGTTCGCATGAGAGCGGCAATCGTTGAAAACGGTGTTGTTGTGAACATCATCGTCGTTTCTGACTGGTACAACGGCAGCGCCATCCTTCTGGGTGAACTGCCGGTGGCCATCGGGGACACCTACGACGGAACGGACTTCTGGCGGGACGGGGAGAAAGTAATCGCCCCTCAGCCGGAAGGCAACGAAGAACTGGAGGAAGTCATCGACATCCTGACGGGAGAAGGGGAAGGAACATGAAAGTAAGAACCAAAGAAGAAGCCCGGGCATACCGGGCGAAGCTTAATAAACTGATCGGCGCCGCGGATGATTCTGCGGCGCTTTCCGCCATAGAGGTGTTCCCCGCTTGGCGGGCGGATGCAGCCTACTCTGCCGGAGACCGCGTGCGCTATGGCGGGAAGCTGTTCCGCTGCCTTCAGACCCACGCAGCACAAACCGACTGGCCGCCCGACGCAGCGCCCAGCCTGTGGGTCGCTATCTCAGACCCTGCAATCGAATGGCCGGATTGGGTGCAGCCGGAGGGTGCGCATGACGCCTACGCAAAAGGAGCCAAGGTGTCTCACAACAACAGGCGCTGGAAGAGCTTGGTGGACGGGAACGTCTGGGAACCGGGCGTGTATGGATGGGAGGAGGCATAGACCATGGCAGTAAAAACATTTACCGCAGCGCAAAAGGGAGAGCGGTTGACCGAGCACTTCACCGTCGGGGACTTCTGGGCTTTCGAAGGCCACAAGTCCATAAAACTGGACACACAGTTGGCGCACATTCTGGAAAAGTTCTTAAAAAAGTTCGGCGTGCGCCCGATTCTGCGAAACTACTATGGCGCCACATCTGCGCTTTACAGGCCCCACCCGTCTGCCGGATACCGCGATGCCCTTAACTGGACGGGAAGTAAAACCAGCCAGCACTGCTATGGCAGGGCGGTGGACTTCTACATCCCCGGTGTGCCGGCGTACAAGCTCGCCCAGTTCGCGGAAACGCTGCCGGAAATCGGCGGCATCGGGCTGTATCTTGCCAAGTCCGGCGAACTGGATAAGGTGACGCACATCCATATTGACACCCGTACCAACCGCGCCCGCTGGGGCTGGAACGGTCAGACCAGCGGCACCAACACGCCTGGCTTTGGCGGCATCCCCTGCGTGTTCAAGTACGTCCCGTCGAAGCTCCAGCGCTCTGCGGCCATTGAGGAGATTCAAAGGAAGCTCAACAGTCTGGGCTACAACGCCGGCACACCGGACGGGGTATACGGCCCCAAAACCAAAGCGGCGGTGATGCTGTTCCAGAAGGCAAACGGCCTGAAGGCCGACGGAATCTACGGGAAGGAGACGAACAAGGCGCTGGGCCTGTTCGACTGGTAACATGTCCGACACTGTACTGGTTGCGCTGCTATCCCTGGCGGGCACGGCAATTGGTTCGATCATTGGCATTATGACCAACAACAAGCTGGTCGTCTACCGCCTGGAGCAGCTGGAAAAGAAGGTCGAAAAACACAACTCGGTCGTGGAGCGCGTGGCTCTGCTGGAAAGGGACGTTAAAAACTACATGAAGGAGGGAAAGGCATCTTGAACGAGTTCTTCACCTGGGCAACTCTCGGAACCTATGCCGGCTGTGTGCTGGCCACGTCGCTGATCACCCAGTTCATCAAGGAATGGAGCTTCCTAAAGCCCATTCCGACGCGGCTGGTCTCCTACGTAATCGCGCTGCTGGTCTTACTGGCCGCGAACGCGATCGCCGGTACGCTGGATCTGCCTACCGCCGGGCTGTGCGTGGTCAACGCCGTGGTCGTCTCGCTGGCGGCGAATGGGGGGTATGACGGGTATGAGTCACTCAAGAAAGTAGCCTAAAAAACTGCCTAAAGGATAATTGCCTTTAGAGCAGTCTGATGTCTTATAGTGGTGCTTAACGAGAAAAGGGGTTACATGATTGGATGAGTCCTTTCATGTAACCTTTTTTTCGGAGGCATTTCAAAGGGTCATCCGGATGAAGCCGACTTGAATTAGCTCCATATATTGGTGGATTCGTACAGGAGCGGTAATCGAAAAACAGCCGTGAAATCCCTGCTATTCGGGCATCCGCTTGTGCCTGTGATAGGCCAGATCCACCGAAAAATCCATCTTAAAGTTTGGATATGTACCGGTGCGGTTCGCCTCCACCAATGTATCCAAACCCATATGCTTGTCACTACCGGAAGGAGCGTCGGCGTTCTCCCAAAAATGGGAACGTTTGACGCTCTTTCCCGTCCACGGGGTGACAATAATGTCCAGTCTGTCTTCATAGACTATGACCCGCTCCACAAACATGTGGCACGCTGTCTGCTGCTTTTTTGGTGCCATGTTGATGATGCCGGAGAACGAGTTCAGATACGCCGCCGCATCGGAAACGGACATTTTGGCAGCCTCGCCGGCGGCCTGATAGTACGAAAGATCGTCCTGAAGCGCAGTCCGCTCCGCGTCCAGCATTCGAATCTTTTCGCCAATCTCTCTGGTGTAAAGCCCGCTGCCGATGGCATCCACATAGTTTTTCAGTTCGCGCTCCACTGCCGAAAGACGCTTCTTTTTCTCGCGTATGGCAGAGGGCGCTTTCTTTTTTTGCTCCATGGCGTACTCGCGCAGATGGATGGCAACGTTCTTCGACGCATCTTTGCTGAACACGTCATTCTCAAGGGTGAGCAGCACCGCCATGTCCGCCACGGCTCTGCTGAGGCGCTTCATGCTGCAGGTTCTGAGATTCTTCTTTGTGCAGCACTCGTAATAGGAGTAGGTTTTGCGGTCCCTTTTTCGGATGGTGTTGCCGAACATGGCAGCGCCGCAGCAGCCGCAGTGGATAAGGCCGGAAAGCAGATAGACGGTCTTTGCCTTATACGCGGCGGACCTTCGCCGGTTGAGTATCATCCTTTCCTGCACGCGCGCCCAGAGTTCATCGTCGATGATGCGCGGCATGCCGCCGGTGACGCGGATGATCTCGTCCTCATCCTTGCTCGCGTGGTTGTTGCGTGTGCCGGATTCGCTCTTGGACTTTGTGCGGTTGAACACGTAGTTCCCGATGTACTTTTCGTTTTTTAGGATCTCGTGCAGAGAGTTCTTGCCGAAGGGGGAGTTGCGCTTCGTCCGGTACCCTCCTTTCGCCAGCGCGTCCAGAATGGCGGAGTAGCCGTGGCCTTCGGCGTACATGGTGAAAATCAGCCGGACGGCTTCGGCTTCCCGCTCGTTGACGGTGTAATAGCCTTCGGGGGTGACGTCGTACCCCAGAGGGGGCGTGCCGCCGGTATGTTTGCACTGGAGCGCGTTTTCCTTCATGCCTTTCATGACCTCGCGCGCAAGGTTTTTCGAGTAATACTCGGCCATGCCCTCCAGCACGGATTCCAGGATGATGCTTTCGGGGCTGCTGTCCAGATTTTCCAGCACGGATACAAGGCGCACCCCGTGGCGGCGGAGCTGGCGCTTGTAGAACGCGCTGTCGTACCTGTCGCGGGAGAAGCGGTCGAGCTTGTGGACCACAACCGCTTCAAAGCGCCCGGTGGCGGCGTCAGCGATCATCTGGCGGAACTGCGGCCGGTTGTCCGTGGTGGCGCTTTTCGCCGCGTCCGCGTAAACAGCGACGACGGTATGGCCGTTGCGCTCCGACCAGTCCTGAATGGCACGCAGCTGGGCGTCGATGGACTCCTCGCGCTGATTGTCGGACGAAAACCTTGCATAGGCTGCTACAAGCATCATTTCCACCTCGAAACCAAACTTTCGGCTCTATGATACCGTGCAGAATCCAACAGCGGGATGGCAGGTGGTGATACATTGGGAAGAAAAAAGCCCCCCTGCGGTGGCACTTCCTAAATGGCAGAAGGCCGGATGCAGGGGGCTTTTTCGGATTAAGTACTGCGTTACCCTAAAGAGACACTTGTTATTCTACTTTGCTTGAGACTAAAAACTGGTGATACAAGCCAGTGAAACGTTTCCAGCGAAAACCAAATAGATGGTTTCACCGAATGAAGCGAGTATACCCTTTACTTTGATGTCTTTCTTTCTACTTAGAGAGTAAAATTCATGTTCTTCAGCGTACCGTAAAACCTTATCCATTATGTACCTCTATGTACCTCATCAAAACTTCGATCAAGCGTTACCACGATTCCACTTTGTTATGGACGCATTAGTCTGAATCCCGACTGCTGACCCAAATCAAGTCCTGCTCAGGAACTTCCCATGTTGTTCCGTCGGTAGTATGCACGCGTGTGATTGCAACTTCTACATATGTTGCTGTCTCAAATCCGTACAACCCCCAGTGCCAGTCTTTTCTACTCTTCTGGCCGGGCTTCAAAGTGCTTTCTTGGAAAAATCCGTTGAAATACTCGTATACTCCATATCCTTTTACTCTTTCATCAACATCCTGTCTCATCCGAAAAAACAAAATATGTAGCCATAAACTCACCTTTTGGTTCTATTATTCTTTATTACAGGGGTTTACACTCTATCTATTTAAATACTCCATCGCTCGCTCTTCGCC
>Ga0134097_1000527_pt1 | contig 39234 bp, 34 predicted proteins | sample 8_3taG_FD_94450 | JGI IMG/M metagenome (GOLD analysis project Ga0134097, IMG submission 94450) | Switchgrass degrading microbial communities from high solid loading bioreactors in New Hampshire, USA - 8_30_10_142_A2 metaG | ecosystem: Engineered > Bioreactor > Semi-continuous > Anaerobic >... | reverse complement strand
ATATGACTGCATATCTCTGACTATAATTTTGTCATCAGGTTCGATACCTCCTGTAAGAAACGGGGAATCCGGATCGTGTTTAAGCGTATTGCGTTTTACGAGGCTGTCGCTGTAATTTGCATAACAGTATAAGCACCCATGCTTGCATGTGTTGTACGCGCCGATGTCAATGCTTGCCGCGCATCTGCATTCATCTCTCTGGTTTTTGTCTTTTCCAACGCAAATCGTACGCCCGATTATCCCGGAGATCAGGGATTCATCAATGCATTTGGCATGCTTAATGCCTGCCGGCGACAGGTCAGCTTTTTCAGAACAGGCCATGATTTCGATACCATAAGAGTCCGCTATTTCAGAAAGCCGTGCCCCCATTTCGAGCATCATATATTCGGTTAACGGCTTTAAGCTTGGCATGTTCCTTTTCGTTTTCCGATACACATCCGCGAAGCTTATTATGCAACGGCCGGTATAGCCTTTAAGTTGCGACGCGATCTTTGCGAAATTTCTTATATGATATGATAAATCAATATCTTCAGTATAAAAAATCGGGTCGTATCTCCATACGGTCTTCAACTTCCCGATTTTCTCCGAAAGATTTTGAAAAGCGTTAATCACAACATCTGTTTCAGGTACATGCCTTTCTATCTTTTTATCATAGGCGTTGACTGTAACGAGGAAATAATAATTATAATCCGAAATAAGCCCAAGCTTACCGAGCATCGGGACAGGGTTCTTTGTCCAAAATACCGTGCAGTCAATAACATCCGGGGTTAAAGCCACCTTACTGACCTGATGATAATTCATCGGATTGCGCACGTATACGAAACCGGCTTTAACTCTATTAATGAACCAGTCCGTATAAAACGCCGGTATATCCGTTCTTCTGCTTACACTAAGAATCAAACCGGAACCCTCTCCCGTCACAGCGTCGGTATTCGGTCATCCGCATTTTGAGTAGCCGCATTTCTTGCAGATCTTGCAGCCTCCTTCATGCTCCATCGGTTCACCGCAGTCGGGGCACAGGTTATCCGCGCTGCGGTAGCTCCGTTTGCTTTGGTCACCGCCCGCGGTCAGCACATCAACCGATCCTACCAGACGGGCTGTCGGTCTTTGTACCACTCCTCCCAAAACATCCGCCTCGTCTTTTTTAATGTTGTCCCCGTTTCCGTTCTGGTGATTCATAACCTTTTCAATGAGGCGTCCAATCGCGTCGGGGCACGACAAAACCTTCATATCCCGCTGGCGGATGGTAGAAGCGCAGCGGATCCCTTTAAGCTGTTCGATAATCGATTCGGCCGCAATACCTGACCTGAGCGCAATCGATACAAGGCGGCTCGTCGCTTCGGACTGGGACGGGCAGCCGCCTGCCCTGCCTGTGTTTGTGAATACTTCGCATATTCCCTGATCATCATAATTAACGGTAATATACAGGTTTCCGCAGCCGGTTCTTACCTTTTCGGTAAAACCGTTTGTAATATCCGGGCGGGGCCTCGGAACAATTTTGGGTTCGCCGCTTCCCTGCGATGCGGCGCTTTCGCCTTTTCCTTTTACCTTTCCGATATTAAGCACCTGCATATCCCGGCTTCCGTCACGGTAAATCGTAACCCCCTTGCATCCGGTCTTATATGCCGTTATGAAAACTTCCCGCACATCATCTGTTGTCGCATCGTTTCTCAGATTCACAGTTTTTGAAACGGCATTATCGGTATATTTCTGGAAAGCCGCCTGCATTTTCACGTGCCACTGCGGAGAAATATCATGCGCCGTAACAAAAAGTTCGCGTATATCCCGGGGTACTTCTTCAATGTCACGAAGACCGCCCTTCCTTGCAATTTCTTTCATCAATCTTTCCGAATAAAACCCTCTCTCTTTTGAAACAGCTTCAAATATCGGGTTTGTTTCAACAAGCTCATCGTTATCCATAACATTTTTTATGAATGAAATTGCAAATAACGGTTCAATCCCGCTCGAAACACTTGCTATTATGCTTAATGTACCTGTCGGGGCGATTGTTGTTGTGGTAGCGTTCCGTATCCGGATTCTTTTGCTCTTATAAATGCTTTTATCGTAATACGGGAAAACCCCTTTAATTTTTGCGATTTCCTTTGATTTTTCGCGTGCCTGCTGCCGTATGAAACTCATAACTTCTTCAGCCAGCTGAATGGCTTCTTCAGAGTCGTATTTAATTCCGAGTTTTAACAGCATATCGGCCCATCCCATGATCCCAAGGCCTATTTTGCGCGTACCGAGGGTCATTTCCTTTATTTCGGGAAGAGGATACCGGTTTACATCGATTACATTGTCAAGAAAATGAACAGATGTGTGGACTACTTCCCTGAGCTTTTCATAATCAACTTCATATCCCTTTTCGGTTTGTTTGACCATACGGCTCAAATTGATTGAGCCGAGATTACATGATTCATACGGAAGCAAGGGCTGCTCGCCGCACGGATTGGTGCTTTCGATCTCGCCCAGTTCCGGGGTAACATTGTCGCGGTTTAACCTGTCAAGGAATATTATACCGGGTTCACCGTTTTTCCAGGCCATTTCGACTATCATGTCGAATACTTTTCGGGCGCTCAGGCTGCCGGTCTTGGTTTTTGTTTTCGGGTCAATCAGATCATAATCAGTGCCAAGCTCTACGGCTTCCATAAATGCTTCCGTTACTCCGACGCTTATATTAAAATTCGTTATGTCGTCGTTATTCTGCTTGCAGGTAATAAATTCGAGAATATCGGGATGATCAACCCTGAGAATGCCCATATTGGCACCTCTCCTGGTTCCTCCCTGCTTAACCGCCTCCGTAGCAGCATTAAAAACTTTCATGAAGCTGACAGGACCGCTTGCGACCCCTCCCGTAGAATTTACCGACGAGCCTTTCGGACGGAGCCTTGAAAAGCTGAAACCGGTCCCGCCCCCGCTTTTATGTATCAACGCCGCATTTTTTACACTGTCGAAAATGCCCTCCATACTGTCTTCGATCGGCAGCACAAAGCACGCGCTAAGCTGTCCCAAAGGCCTTCCCGCGTTCATAAGCGTCGGCGAATTCGGCAGAAAGTAAAGCTCGGTCATTAATTTGTAAAACCGTTCCTCAATTTCAACCAGTTCGTTTTTGTCGACATAATCCGCGTCAGCAGACGCCACGGTTTTTGCCACTCTTCTGAACATTTGCTCAGGCGTTTCAATCAGATTTCCGTTTTCGTCTTTTGCAAGATACCTTTTTTCCAGTACTTTTACGGCATTATCCGACAGTTTCATAACATTTTACCTCCATATTTACTATATATTGTGCATTTTTTTAAAATAAAAGCCAAGATATTGTATATATATATCATATCGGCATCATTATAATTTGTAAAGAATGATCCGGACGAATTTTTTTCATTATTCTTTTTTTATTTTAAAAATTCGCCTTTTATTTTCTCTTTCGTATACCACCTGTGATTTTTCTCAGAATATCATTCGGACTGATTAGATGCTTCTTTTTCTTCTGGCTCGGATATATCCCAAGATGTGCGGCTGTTGCGGTTTCAACTGAATAAAATATTTCCTGGCTGCTTTCATTAACAATGGAAAGATACCTGTCCAGGTCTTTTCTTTTGATTACCGAAAACAGTATTGTCACTTTGCCGGTTGAACCTCTGCCTTCGATGGATGTTACACCAAACCCGGCATCGATTATTTTCGCACGCAAATCTTCCTCCCCGCTGATTACAAAAAGACGAATCACCAAAAAACCGATTGCAAGTTTTTCTTCCGCTTCGATGCCAAGGTAATTCCCGATGGCAAACCCAAATGCATAGGCAAAATAGGTAAGGGGGTTGTTAAGATTCTTCATAATCTGGCCTATTACGACGATCCAGATTAAAACTTCAAAAAACCCCAGGATAGGCGCAATCAACCTGTTGCCTCTTGAAACAAAGATAATGCGCAGCGTCCCAAGCGTAACATCGAGCATTCGGGCCATTACGATTAGAAAAGGCAAAACTGCCCATGCAAAAAACTCGCTTTCAAAAAATCCGACCAATTGTACCCTCCTGTTTCATGAATACTTTTGCCTTCATGTCAAAGTGGATGCGCTGTTTCCAAGTTGGCTAAGCCGCTCATTGCGTTCATGTTTTTCCGCTCTGTTTTTGATTTTCATAATAAGGTTTGCGTTAATAATTTCTTATCAGAACCTCATCCACTTCACCGCGCCGGTCGGCCTTCGAATTTACCGAACGTTTCGCTTTTATTATCTTAATTTTATATTCTTTGTATAAATCAAAAATAAAATCCGTTGCGCTGTTCGAAAGAAGAAATTTTACGCCTTTTTTATCAAGCCTGTCGCACAACAGCTTCAAACGTTTTTGTTCTTCCCTGTCAAACCCCCTTTTGTCATACCCGGTGAAATTAGCGCTGTCCGACACCGGGTCATACGGCGGGTCAAAATATACAAAATCCCCTTTCCGCACTCCTTCGAGAGCCTTTTCAAAATCCGTATTCATAAGTGTTATTCCCGGCTGCTTCAAGTACTTTCCCATAGCGAGCAGGGCTTTTTCATTCACGAAATTCGGATTTTTATAACGCCCGAAAGGCGCGTTGAACTCACCCGCCCGGTTTACCCTGAACAACCCGTTATAACAGGTTTTATTCAGATAAATTATCCGTGAAGCTTTTTGTATATCGCTTTTTTTCTCGTATTCTTCTTTGTTCCTGTCCCAGTTCCGTATTTCATAAAAATAGCCGGCTTCGTTCTTATGCTGTTTCAGCTCTTCTATCAATTCTTCGGTATGATCGCGTATTACCCGGTACACGCACATAAGCGATGAATTAATGTCATTTACAACAGCCCTTTCGGGCTGCAGGCCGAAAAACACGGCTCCGCCGCCTAAAAAGGGCTCGTAATATGTTTTGTACTCCGGTATATGTTTTTTTATTTCGCCGAACAGTTGGCGTTTCCCGCCAACCCATTTCAGTATCGGAACAACGGAATTTTTCTTCAAGACATTCTCCCTTTTCGGACATATCGCTCGACAAATCCATTCTATCAAAAAAAAACAGGTTTTTGTACAGATACAATGATGATATGAAAATAAAAAGAATAAGAAATGTGACGCAGCCATGATTTTTTCCATAGTCTGAAGTTTATCAATACTTGCCGGAATGAACTTATATGGATCAGTTTAGTTTTTGTTTCCCATCATTTTTATTCATAAAACAAAGCTTTCTATAATTACTTGGAGTGAGCGAACAGACGGATTTAAAAGCACGCTCAAAAGTTCTATCAGAATCAAATCCACAGCTAAGCGAGATATCAAGGATCGTATCTTCAGTATTTTCTAACAGATACTTGGCGCGTTCAATCCTAAGATTATTTAAGTATTGATTGAAGCTGGATTCGAATACCTGTGAGAAAATTTTGGAAAGGTAGCCTTTGTTAATTCCCAATTCCTTTGACAATATATCCCTTGTCAACGGCTCAGTATAGTGTTCGGCCATATAAACTGATATTTTCTCTATAATCGGCAGCAAGTGTGTATCTGTTTTTTCTGTATATTTAAGTAATGGCCTAATCCTTGCATATAGTAAACGAAGATAAGCCTCATTTACATCCACAGTGTTATCAATTAACATATTTTGTATCACATAGTGTACCTCATGATGCAAGTCCTCTTTTGATAAGACTATATTTTTCAATATACGATTGCTCATTTGAGATAAGCCTATTCCAACAAACTCAGGCTGATGCATAATAATTTTATACACACAGCTTCCCTGCTTAGATAATGAGCCATGAGGAACAAATGGTAAAATGAAAGCTAAACTTTCACTGGGTATTATATATTTTTTATGATCTATTTCCATATAGCCTTCACCGCTGACTACATAAACAAGCTCAACCGAACGGTGAAGGTGTAAAGGGTGATATGATCCAACTATTGTACCAACTGACATCTTATCTTTTCTATTTTCATAATATATGGACATTATATGTTCCTTTCTTTGCCAATCATCATTATTTTAGTTAATGGCAATACATAACTTCTATAGTAATTAATTATCCAGAGGGTACTGTTATCTCCCGAGCGGAATAACTCGGATTAAAGAACTGCATCAGTGACATTTATCAAATACAACCGTACTTTCAGAATCATTAATTATTTTTATTATGATTTTACTATATCTCAGAAGTAAATTCAACATGAATTGCGGAAGTGTCCATATGCGACCGATATATGCAAAATCGGCTCTATTATGCTATATTTTGAAGGAAAGCCAACCAAATATGTGATAATAGAACTAAATTGCATCGGAATACCCAATAATTAAAATTAAGAATACCGGCTTGCTTTTCGTAATCAGAACATAAAAAGAAAAGACGTATATACGTCTTGCTAAACATAAATTGTAAACTGGTAAAATAAACCTCACTTCATTTATATTTATTGGGATATGTTTGATATAAAACAGTGTATAATAGATTTATATTTACTGCCTCCTTATAAATTATTTCGCGAGAGAGTAAATGTTTACTATATCCTGCTTACTAAGCTTAACAAAATTTCCGATTTTTTTAGTATCATTTGCCGTAGCCTTATCTGCCATTTCCTCAAAACGGTCATCACCGATTCCCACATCAGAAAAGCGGGTAGGTAAAGCGCAATCATACCTTAAGAAATTTTCGAGACGCTCAATGCCCTTAAGCGCTGTTGCTTCAGGATCATAAAAGTCGTTATCCACTCCCCATACCCGTACGGCGAACTGTACGAATCGGGTAATATTGTGTTTGTATACGTATTTCATCCATGCAGGGAAGCAAATTGCCAAACCGGCGCCATGCGCAATATCGTAAATACCGCTGACTTCATGTTCAATCATATGAGAGGCCCAGTCGCCGATCCTTCCGCAGCTTAGCAGGTCATTGTGAGCTACGCAGCCGGTCCACATAATTTCCGCTCTCGCGGCGTAATCATCAGTATTTTTTAAAACCTTGGGCAGCGCTCGGATAACAGACTGCATACTGGCTTCGCAAAGCCTGTCGGAATAATCCACATCATCCACGTTAGTGAAGTACCTCTCCATAATATGCGCCATAATATCAGCTGCACCGCAAGCCGTTTGATATGCAGGTACCGAACAGGTAAGAGCGGGATTAAGAATAGAAAAAACCGGGCGTATCAAATCTATATCCAGTCCTCTCTTGAACCAGCCGTCTTCATTGGTAATAACGCTGCTGGGGCTCATCTCGCTGCCTGCCGCTGCAATGGTAAGAATGGTTGCTACCGGCAAAGTAACAGCGGGGACAGCAGATTTATCATAAAAGTCCCATACATCACCATCGTAAGGAATGCCCACACCGATTGCTTTCGCAGAATCAATGGTACTGCCGCCTCCGACGGCCAGAATGAAGTCTACCCCTTCCCTTCGTCCAAGTGCGATACCCTCTCTCACTAAACTCACACGAGGATTGGGCTTTACACCGCCCAGCTCAACAAAGTCAATTCCTGCCTCCTTTAAAGATTTCACAACAGTATCATAAAGACCATTTCGCTTGATACTGCCTCCTCCATAATGAAGAAGAACCTTGCTGGCGCCATATCCCTTTATAATCTCGCCGACCTTTTTCTCCTGATCCTTTCCAAAAAACACCTTTGTTGGACTGCAAAATTCAAAATTTACCATAAAATATTACCTCCTCTGCTAAATTAAAATCCATATGGAATTTTATAGACGTCAAACTTTTTGTTTTACGGTTCATTCATATTGTGAAGTTTTCCACTCCGCATAACCATTTTTACCGTTGTTTATACTATACCACTTTCATTCCGTATTATATTTTAAATTAATAATCCTGGTAATTCAGGGCTAATAATTGCTACCCGGATAAACAACATATACATTAAAAAACGCCTGGCTGGCAGAAGCAGCCGGGCTTTCAAAATGCACAGAATATCATAGTACCAATGTTTAAATAAACACATAGTGTTACTATATATTTACCATTACCTTGCATGATGAAGGATCTTTTAATGCTGTGATAAAGGCTTTTTCAGCTTCGTCAATGGTAAAGTTATGGGTAATAAGTTTTGAAAACAGTTCTTTTCTTTTTGCTATAATATTCAGTGCAGCCGGGTATGTATTTCTGTATCTGAAGGAACCATGGATGCTAATCTCGCGGCAAATAGCGTCCAGTAACGGAATTTTTGTCATATCGTCCGGTCCCATGCCAATCATCACAACATTTCCACCGGAACGCGCTGCCTTTATCGCACTGGCTGCACATTCCTGCGCACCGGTACATTCGAAAACAGCATCATAATATTGCGATTTCTGCATGCCGTTTTTACTATTGATAATCTCGGTAGCTCCCAGCTCTTTTGCACGTTTGAGGCGAATATCCTGAATATCCGTTACTGCAACTTCAGACGCTCCAGCTTCAAAAGCTGCTATCATAACACAAATACCGATAATTCCGGCACCCAGAACCAGTACTTTCTGACCGACCTGAAACTTCGCCAGACGCAAAGCATGGATACCAACTGAAAAAGGTTCAGCCAATGAAGCTGTCTGAGCTGATAAACCGGCAGGAACAGGATGGACCAGTTCTGCAGGATGAGCAACGTATTCTTTCATTACTCCATCTACAGGTGGTGTCGCAAAAAATTGAACTTTTGAGCACAAATTGTATAAACCGCTCCGACAGTGGTCGCACTTCATACATGTTATTCCCGGCTCAAGAGCTACAATATCTCCAGCCTTTACTTTGTCAACACCTTCTCCGACAGCGACTACCGTCCCTGCAGCCTCATGTCCGAGAACCATCGGTTCTTTAACTATAAAATCACCGATTCTCCCATGTTGCCAGTAGTGTACATCCGATCCGCAGATGCCGCATGCATCAACCTTTATTAATACTTCCCCTGTTTCCGGAACAGGTTTGCGAATATCCTTAATTACAATGCGTTTTGTTTCTTCCAGATACACCGCTTTCACTGCAAACCCTCCTTAGCTGTAATTTTTCATAGTTGATTAACTCACACCGTCTAATGGAATTTTTCAAATATAACAAGGTAAACCGTGGCCCACCCGGTCTACTTCAAAAATTAAGTCGATTACTTTCATCACACGCAAGACCTGATCCGGTTTTACAATTAAATCAGCTTTTCCATCCAATACATCTATGATATTTATATAATATTCCGACCAATCTGATGTTACTTCGGGCAATGGCAGCTCTTTTAGCGTATAAGAAGGACGCGGCGCCATTGTACGGGTTGGTCCTGCTTTGGTATAGACAATATCGTCTCCCCACTTCATTACAGCATCCGTATTCAGAATTACCATCTTCCCGTCACATTCCCAATTGTTTATAACTGCTGTTCCTTCTTTACAGGATATATGCCATCTTGGATGATTTACAAAGCAATTTGTTGCCATTTCCAAAACAGCTGAAACCTTGTTTTCAAACCGGATAACGATCTTGATATTATCATCCACTTCATTTGAAAAGACACTAAAAAGATGGGCATCTACCGATATAACCGGAGATGGTATCAGGTTCAGTATCTGATCGATCAGGTGAACGCCCCAGTCCAAAACCATACCTCCGCCATTTTCCTTATGACCGCGCCAACCATGCATTGAGCGGCGCGACCCCTGTACCCGGCTTTCTATAAAGTATGGTTCCCCAATAATATTTTGTTCCAAAATATTTTTCACAATACAATAGTCCTTGTCCCATCTGCGATTATGATGTATTGAGAAAAGCTTTCCTGTTTTTTCGGCCGTATCAATAATATCAATCAGTTCAGAAGAGTTTAACGTTACCGGTTTTTCACAAATAACATTTTTGCCTGCCTTCAGGCATTCGATTGAAAGTTCCCGGTGAAAGTTGTTCGGTACAGCAATCGTCACAAGATCCACCTCATCGTCGTCCAGCAATTCCTTAAGACTGCTGTATGTATACAGGCCGTCTTCATATGCCTTGTCCAATGCCTCCTGCCGGATGTCATAAACGCCTTTCACATGTAACCGGGGCAGCTTCTCACGTATGTTGCATGCATGCCATCTGCCCATAAAACCATATCCGATTATTCCTAATGTATGTTTTCCCATGTGTGTCACTCCTTATTGAATTACATCAGAATTTACTCCATTTATAAACAAAACGGAGTAAACCTAAATCCAAAGCTTTATACTTGCTTGCTGTAATCAATTATTTAATAATTAATAAGTGTCCAGCGCCATTTCCGCAGAACCTCTTACAAACCCGGCAGGCAGTGGTGCAGGCTGCGCTGGCTTTGTTGTCATTTTATATATAATGTTTTTCTTGCAGGATTCCTCAATACCATGAATTATTTCAAATGCATGCTGTCCTAACTCCATGCTGCAGCGATGAGGACGGTTGTTTCTTATTGCCCATGCCAGATCTGCCACGCCAAGGCCGCGCTGGCTTTCTTCCCAACGTGCCGGGCCTCTCCACGGAGGTGTCCTTTCGTCAATGTATGGCTTTTTACCCGCATCATAAAAATTATAGTCATGTGTCAACGGAACTCTCAAAAATTCATCGCTTCCGCTGCGGGATAAATACAAGGGACCGCTGTATGTATTGGGATCCGGACATATCAGTGTCCCATTGGTACCATAAATCTCTACGCGCGGCGTCTCGCCGAAGCACTCGCCTAGAACTGTCAGGTTCCCTATAACGCCGTTGTCAAACTCGAGAGCTCCGGTTACTGTCGTTGGCGCAGTCACTTCCACCTCTTCCCGGTAGTGTTCGTTTCTGGGATTTGTATAAATCTGTCCATGTATTTGCGCAAAGCCGCATACTCTTTTAACCGGTCCCAATAGATGCACCAAAACATGTATGTAATACGATCCCATATCAACAGGCATAGTGCTTCCTGCAACCCACATTCCGCCCGGGCGCGGGAACGGATCCGGACTGTCGGCATGATATCCGCGTACCAGAAGGGCCTGCGCTGAAATAACCTTTCCAATATATCCATCATCTATCAACTTTCTTGCTGTCTGATAAGCACCTGACATAAAGGTGTCCGGTGCGCAGCCGATTCGTAAACCTTTACTTTTTGCTAACTCCACTAATTTGCAGGCTTCTTCATACGTACATGCCAACATTTTTTCAGTAAAAACATGTTTTCCTGAAAGTAATGCCTGTTCGGTAACCTCGTAATGAGATGTTGGGTATGTTGTGTTTACTACAATCTGAATTTCCGGATCATTAAATATTTCCTCATTTGTCATACTTCTAATCCCAAATTCTTCTGCCCTTGCTTTGCTCCGTTCCGGGATTATATCGGAACACCCGACAACATCCAGAATACCAAAGTATTTTGTCATATTATGCAAATAAGTCCAACTAATGTCCCCCGAACCGATAAGACCTACTTTAATTGGTTTCACTGCTGGCATTATAAATCCTCCTTCACTTATTTCAAAACTTCATTTCAATAGCTTCTGCATCAAACACCCTTTAAAGGAAAAGAAAAAATAGTCAAGTCAATTTGTATCTGTTAACTATGCTTTCAGACCTGTCATCGCTATACCGGTAACGAAATATTTTTGCGTAAATAAGTATACAAGCAGCATCGGTAACAGAGACATTGTCGCTGCTGCCATGAGTAAATGCCACTCGACAGCATACTGCCCGACAAAGAACATAATTCCGACCGGTAAAGTTTTCATGGTTACCTTATTTGTAACAAGGAGAGGCCACATAAAATTGTTCCAGTTTGCTAAAAAGGTAAAGGTGCCAAGTGTTGCAAATGCGGGTTTACTAAGCGGTACAATAATCTGAAGGAAACAACGCCAATAGCCTCCACCGTCTATCAAAACCGAATCCTCAAGATCCCGGGGAATTGACATAAAGAACTGTCGTAATAAAAACGTTCCGTATGAACTGAAAATACCTGGTATAATCAATGCCAAATAATTATCAATCAGTCTTAATTTTGAAAATACAAGAAACATCGGGATCATTGTTACCTGTGACGGAATCATCATAGTACCAAGATAGCCCAGAAATAATTTATCCCTGTTTTTAAAATTAATGCGTGCAAAAGCATATGCTCCCATAGAACAGACAATTAACTGCAAGAGAGTAACAGTCGTTGCGACGAATGCGCTGTTAAACAAAAATTTAAAGAAAGGAACTGCTTCTAAAACTTGAAGATAGTTCTCCCAACGCAGTTTTTCCGGTATCCAGATTAACGGGTATTGAAAAACTTCCGCTCTGTTTTTCAGGGATGTGGATACCATCCATAAAAAAGGCATAACCATTAAAAAGGCAATAAAAATCAATAATGCGTATACCAATAATTTCCATGCCATTTCTCTGTACTTTTTTGATTTAATCATAGTTTACCCACTCCCCTTGGAACTTCCACTGTACTATTGTAACTGCCATAATAATCAGGAATAAAATCCAGGCCATTGCGCTTGCATATCCCATCCGGTACCAAACAAAACCATTTTCGTAAAGGTAATATACAATTGTTGATGTTACACCGGCCGGGCCGCCTTTCGTTAAAACAAATGTTTGATCAAACACCTGGAATGAGCTGATTATTGATGTAACCAGAACGAAAAAGATTGTAGGTGTCAGTAAAGGTATAGTAATTTTTAAAAACTTCTGAAAAGTGTTTGCCCCATCCACAATCGCCGCTTCATAATAAGTAGGTGAAATACCTTGCAGACCGGCAAGAAAAATTACAACATTATATCCCAAAGCTTTCCATATTGAAAAAACAATTACCGAGAACATTGCCCATTTTGTATCAAGCAGAAAGTCGGGAGCCTTGATACCAAATACTGATCGAAGCATTTGGGCGATCAAACCAATGTCTTTTGCATACAGCCATTTCCACAATAAAGCGGCTGATACCGTTGAACATACTACCGGTATAAATAGCAATACCCTAAATAATGCCCGCCCCTTAATTCTTTGATTCAATAAATTAGCTACAAGTATCGCCAACGCAATTCCGACCGGAACTGTACCAATTATAAATACAACTGTATTCCATATCACTTGCGGAAACCTGTCGTCTCGCGTAAAAAGTTCCATATAGTTTTTTAGCCCTATAAATGTAGGCTTCCCCATTATCTTCCAGTCTGTCAACGAAAGTACCATTGAAGCGACGATAGGTATTAGTGAAATCAATAAAAAACCCGTAAGGTTTGGCAGCAAAAATGTCCATGCCGCCACATTTTCTCTAGATAACCTTTTCTTACCCATCATGTTCCTCCGTCATTATCCTATTTTTACGTTAAAATAAAACTATAAAAATATTAGGGGAAGCACCGTAATCAGGTTTTATCACTTGTTATGCTTGCAGGTGCCCCCCCCACAATTAGTTCAGGATAATCAAGCCATTATTCCGGCTCACGAACAAGTCTGTTGCCTTCTTTTACAATAACATCAATTGCCTCTTCTGCAGTCTTCACTCCGCTATACACGGCCTGAAGTTCTCTGCTCATAATATCACGAATCTTATTCCAGTTAGGACATGTAAAGAATACGTTATCCGGGTTCTCACGGTTCATAAATTTCAAAAGTGCCTGGGTGTTTTTCGGCGCGAACTCGCTGTTTACGAATTCATCCATCAATGTTTTGTGCGGGGGAATACCTCTGAAAGGAATAGCTGTCGTGCGTTTTACACCTTCTTCGCTAAGATAATGTTTCAAAAACTCCCAGCATACTTCCGGATATTTAGTGTTTGACCCGATTGAAAAGCCGCCTCCGCCGATATATTTATTTCCGGTATCATACTTCGGATTGCCGCTCATCGGTGCCTGCATTGCATAAAGGTTAGGCTTTTCCATTAGTTTGGCATATTTACCGAACCATTCAGGGTTCGCACTAATCATTGCTATTTTTCCGCTTACAAATAATCCGAGGTCCTGTGCCTGAGTTTTATCGTAGTTCCATCCTTCACGTACACCATCAGCAATCTTCTGTAAGCATTCCGCTGTAATTGGACTTACCTCTACTGTTTGATTCGGTTCTTCACCAATCACGAAATCACTGCCCAGCGAAAGGATAAAATTGTCATAGAAATCGCTGTCGGTTGGAGTCCAGGACAAACCGTATACATCGATAACGCCGTCGCCGTCCCGGTCAACTGTGAGTTTTTTAGCAATTTCAATCATGTCATCAAATGTCCAGTCTTCATCCGGAATATCAACACCAAATTCCTCGAAGATATCAAGATTCAGGCATATTCCCATCGGTCCCATATCATAAGGAACACCATAGATTCTGCCCTTATAGGTATAGCCCCAGAATACACCCGGCCAGTAATTGTCGGTTTTCCATCCACTGTTCGGATCTTTTGAGTCACGTTCCATGTAGTCAGTCAGATCAAGCAGTGATCCGTTTGCCAGGTATTCTCTTGATGTTCCGGTAGTCATACCGGTAATGTCCGGCTGTGAATTGGAAGCAACCTGTGTGCTAAGTTTGTTCCAGTATTCGCTCCAGGGTGTTGTTTCAATAACAAACTTCACGTTTGGATGCATTTTTTCAAATTCCTCAATTCCCGGTCCCCAATAAGGCCATTCCTCACTGCTTGCCCAGAAACTCCAGCGAAGTGTTATGTCCTCTGTTGGGAATGTCCATTCGCCTTCGCTTTGGCTGCCGGATGTCGTTGCATTAGATCCGGTTGAAGTTCCGGTTGATCCGGTAGTTTTCCCGCAAGCTCCTAATAAGCAGGACATCAAGACAAGTACTGCTAACAGTAAAATGCTTTTTTTCATTAAGAAAAACCTCCCATTTTTCCCATTATTTTTGTTGCATGTAATAAATAGCACTAAAACAAATAAAGTAAATCAAAAAATGACTTTTTGTTTTTTATTTGTTTTAAACTAGATTCTACGGCTGCAACAAATACAATTTTAACAGTGTAAAAACATAAGAAAGAAGGCGATTAGGTCGCGACTCGTTTTCGCACTTTCATCCTGCTGTATTATCGTATCATAATAAAAAAAATAAAACCCGACAAAAAATCATAAATTGTAGTAAAAAACTATAGTTTTGCATGTATACTTTATGTAATATTTGTGCATTATTCCATATTTCCAAAAAACGTGTTATTTTGTTTTTAAGTCACCTGATAAAAATTAGCACGTCCTCGGCGTTTCAGGCTGAAATGCCCCGGACGTGCTATTTATAATATATCTGTTCCGTTAGTTTTTATTAACCTTTATCCGGTATGGTGAACTTAACCTTGACGTATTCATACAACGTCATTTTCAGCAAACAGTCTGCCGGGATATACATTCTCCGGCGCAATTGCAGGTTTATCATCCAATAGTTTTTTATTTAAATATCTATTAGCATAAGGCTTATAATATTCCGGATCCCTGGTCACACAACCACTGCAGCATGGGTTAGTAACGCTTGCACCGAACAATTGACCGCATAAACCACAGTTTATACAGAGCTTTTCAGGCTTTAATACGCCTTTTTCCAGTATGTCGTTAGCAAAATCCGGGTTGGCCATCGCTGTTTTTGCAAACCCGGCCAAGTCATAATGGCCCGACAAAATACCACCTGCAGCAACATATGGAGCGAATTGTCTTAACCAGCTGAAAGTACCCGTCATAATGGCGGCATCAGGTAATGCTTTCTTAAAATAACTCGCCATTGAATGGAAAAAGGACACGTAATATAACTGATGTTTCTTCTGGAAAGGAGACGGCTTGTCAGAAGGGCTTAAAATATGATTTGCATGATTTCTTCCCATACTGATATTTATAAGCTGAACTCCTTTCTCCAGAAGGATCTTTGCGAGCTTAACCGGCTCTGTATAATCAGGTTCCATACTGCCGTCTTCTTTCATTCCGAATCCATACGGATATGGAATCAAATCCGTGGCATTTAATCTGCATGCTACCGGAATGCCAACCTCGCTGTTAATACGATCAATAATTGTTAGGAGCATTCGCGTTCTGTTCTCGAAAGAACCGCCAAATACACTGTTTTTTCTGGTATAAGCGCTCAAAAACTCAACCAGCAAATAACCGTGGCAGGCTCTGACATCCACGCAGTCAGCTCCCGCTTTTTTATATAAAGCGGCTGCACGCACATAATCGTCAATTATTCCATAGACCTCATCATCGGTGAGCACTTCCGCATTATCTATCGGAAGATATGGGTTTTCATAAGCGATTTTAGGCGGTGTATGGAAACCCGGCATCTTGTGCAGCACGGAGCCTCTGCCGCAGTGCGTCAGCTGCACGACGATAAATGGCGGAGAATCCTTGGCTGCTTCTTTCATATCCAAAAAGAAATGTGAAAAAACATCTAAATTGGCATTATTAATCCCCATCATATACGGATTGGTTTTTGCATATTTTGTCGTGAACTGGGATTCAAGCCAAATAAGTCCTGCGCCTCCTGCAGCATACCTGCGGTACCGCCTAAAAGCCAATTCGTTTGGTGCGCCGTTCGTATCAGCATGACTGCCTTCATGAGGCTGTATGGCTAATCTGTTTTTAACAGTTTTACCATAAATATTTATCGGCTGGGCTAATACCGTCAGATCCTCTGATAATGGTAAATCCAACCCCATTTCATTAATGTCCTTTTTCAAATCTTCCAGGGTTTTATAATCAAAGGGTCTAAACAGCATCCTCCAAAACCTCCTTCATGATTTTCCTTGCTGCTTCAGCTGCCAGCCTGTAGTCTTCCTCGGTATCCAAATGCTCGATTATGACGGGGGTATCAGCAGGCAATGTATTAATGATTTCCCGGTATAAAGGTTTAAAATCGAGGCCGCCCGTACCAAGCCTGGTTTCCAAAAGCTCTGTGTTAGGTCTGTGTGGCCTCAGAAATAAATCCTTCATATGCAGTGAAACAATACCGTACGGTCTCAGCTTCCTTACAGCTTCAGCCATAACCTTACCACTGTTAAAATAATCACTGATTGTGCTTACACAATTAATGGGATCCAAATGAACCCCTGCCGCAGGACGATCGATGTCTTCTATAAACCTGGCATAAGCATCCGCTCCGTTCAGAAAATTAAACGGATATACCTCGAAACACATTTTAGCTCTTTTGGGTTTTACAAGGTCAATTATCTTTCGATATTGATCCAACGCATATGCATAAAAGTCCTCGGAGAAATTATTCGGATGAATCGGGTTTTCACTGTCATAGAAGCCGATTATATTGACGCAGCATAGTGCATTTACCTCGTCGGCAATTGCTAACTTTGCCGCTGTATTTTTCACGGATTCTTCAGCTTCAACAGGATCTTTACTGACCGGATTATTTCCCCAGGCACCCACCTCAGCAATGATAATGTTTTCTTTCTCAAAGGCTTTTTTGTATGCCATAACGCGGTCGTGATCCATTATTTCTCCGCGTTTAAACGGAAAACATCCTGCCTGGAAACCTGCCTTTTTATGTAAGGCAACATATTCTTCAGGGTCATCAGTTTTGGGAAATACGTGTCCTCCTAATATCATCTTAATACTCCTTTCTATTGTTTTATATATATGTCTTTATTCCATGCCCGAGCTTGTCCGCCTCAAAAACAGCCTCAATGACCTTCATAACACGCACGGCCTCTTCCGGTTTAACCATTAATTCCGTTTTGCCATCGAGCGCATCGAAGATATTGTCATAATACCGATATGTCGGATTGGGAACACTTTCTATCTGGACTTCTTTTGCCGTAATTTCACTTCTTTTAACCGGAACCTTTATTATTTCATCACCATCGTAAAGAACGTCTATATCATCCTTTTCAGTACAGGAGTCTATAGTTACCACCTTCGTATTGACTGCGCCGTCACCCAGGAAGCTGTCTCTAATCAATTCAATGGAAGCTGTTCCTTTTTCACCGGAAATAAACCAGCGAGGCTTTGCTATAAAAGTGTTGGTGGTAATCTCGATTATAGCACTAAGCCCGCTTTCAAAGTTCAGAAAAATCCTGATATTATCATCTACTCCATGAGCAAAAAGTCTTTTCAGGTGGCAATCAACGGAAATTACCTTTGATTTGTCAAAGCAAAGGAGATAGTCTATTACATGGGACCCCCAGTCTAAAGTCATGCCGCCGCTTCCTTTATGTCCTCTCCATCCATACATCCCTCTGCGGCCATTTTGGATATTAACTTCAATAAAGTAAGGTTTTCCAATATAACCTGAATCCAATATTTTCTTTCCTGTGAGGTACTCCACATCCCAACGCCTGTTCTGATGGTAACTGAGCAGCTTTCCGGTTTCCTTGGCTACCTCAATTACTTCCGCCACATCAGCGCTTGAAAGGGCGGCAGGCTTTTCACATATTACGTTTTTACCGGCTCTAAGCAGCTTCTTAGCCAAAACGGAATGTGAATCATTAGGCGTTGCTATAACAACCAACTGAACATCATCATCAATTAACTCCTGAAGGGTTTCATACGGCCTATAGCCTGCGTCTTCAATTTTTATTTTCATCTCAGGACGAAAATCATAAATTCCCTTCAAAACAGCCCGATCACTTCTTTCTGTAATCCACTGCGCATGCTTGGGGCCAATGTTTCCAAAACCAATAATGGCACAATTATATTTTGTCATTCTGCCCTTCTCCTTTCGTTTTATTTACAGTTGCCCGGTAATTTGCTTAATCAAGGTCTTAATATCATGCCTGCGTTACAAACCAAGCAACTATTCTGTCATATTAATAATAACTAACGGGTTATGCAAATACTCGACAATATTTGAAAACAAACAGACAAATTGTTATAATTATCACATTCCTTTCTTACTTTTTCATAAATACCCTTTTTAAGGGGTCCGATACTATATATTCCAGTAGAAACCCGATATGCAAACCTCATTAAAATAATCATAAAACGCTTTTTTAAATGCACCGAAGCAAATTTTGACTGCTCAAATTCAAATTTTTAGATCGGCAAAAAACAAAAATTCAGGAAAAAAGGAGTTTGCCAAAGAAAACAGGAAAGAAGATGACAGACTTCTGCAGTTTTAGAACAGATTTATACAGGTTTATGATATAACCGAGCACAAAGGAATCAAATAAAAAAACCCAACCGTATAAAGAATCGATCCTGCTCACAGGCTTCTTAAAGCATCAATCGGATTTAAGCAGCTCGCCTTTTTTGCGGGCATATACCCGAATATAATGCCTACCGCGGCCGAGAATCCCATTGCAAGCGCATTTGTTGAGAACAATATTGAAATCTCGATGCCGATAAAGGCAGCAAGCACATAAGCAAGCAGCGCTCCGAACAAAAGACCAAAAAGTCCGCCGATTACAGATAAAAATATCGATTCTATCAGAAACTGAAGGCATATTGTATACGGGGTTGCGCCCAATGCTTTTCGCAATCCGATTTCCATAGTGCGCTCGGTTATTGTCACAAGCATCATGTTCATAATACCGATTCCGCCGACAATAAGCGAAATAGCGGCAATACCCGCAAGCAGCAGCGACATCATCGACATGATCGATTGAAACGATTCAATTATATCGCCCATGTTAAAAATCGTATACGAGTCCTCCTTGTAGTTAAATGCGCGGTTTAAAATACCTTTTATTTTTTCAACGGTTTCATCGGCAAGATTCGTATCCTCGAGATAGACATCAAGGCTCGATATATTCTTTACGCCAAGGCTTTGAAGCGCAGTTGTATACGGTATAATTACAACATCGTTCGTGGAACCCATGCTGAACCTTCTTGAGGCTTCAAGAGTTCCGACTATTGTATATGTGATTCCGTTTATAAGTATTTTTTCACCGATTGGATTTTTCCCGAAAAACAAATCATTGACCAAATTGCTGCCTATAACCGCAACACGGCTTTCATGCTCCAGATCAAGCATATTTATTGCCCTTCCGCTGCGGATAAGCTCGGGATCGGCCTTAAAGTATACTTCGTTTTTACCCTGGATCGACACATTTTCAATAACATTATCTTTATATACAATCGCGGTTTTGCCGGATATTGTCGGCGATATGCCTCCGACGTTCCCAACCGCTTTTATTGCTTCTGCATCATCCCGGGATAAGCCTTGCTTAAGCGGAGTTCCGATTATGTTTATGAATATCTTGTTGCCCCCGAGTTTTGTAACCTCCGCGCTGATATTGTCGGTAGCTCCGCGAACAAGGGTAATTAAGGCAATTATTGAAGCAACGCCGATTACAATGCCAAGCATCGTTAAAAAAGAACGCAGCTTATTTTTCGTTATGTTCATCCATGACATCCTGATACTCTCAAGAAACAAATGGTTTCAGCTCCTGTTCGGATACTATCCCGTCAAGTATATGGACGATTCTTCTCGCGCGGACCGCTATATTGCGGTCGTGCGTTATCATCACTATAGTTATTCCGTCCCGATTCAATTCTTCAAACAGTGAAACAATCTGGTTTCCTGTTCTCTGATCGAGAGCGCCTGTCGGTTCATCGGCAAGAAGAATTGACGGATTCGTAACCATTGCTCTTGCTATTGCGACGCGCTGCTGCTGGCCGCCTGAAAGCTGGTTAGGCAGGCTGTTCATTTTATCACCAAGCCCAACCCTTTCAAGAATCTCCATTGCCTTTCTTTTCCGCTCGGAAAATGGCATACTCGAATAAATTAAAGGAAGTTCGACATTCTGGAGTGCCGTAAGCCGCGGCAGAAGACAGAAGTTTTGAAAAATAAACCCGATCTCCCTGTTCCTGACTGAAGCAAGTTCAAATTCATCCATATCAAGAATATTCCTGCCGGACAATATGTATTCGCCCGATGTCGGAGTATCAAGACAGCCGATAATGTTCATAAGTGTGGTCTTTCCGGAACCGGAAGGACCAAGTATTGATAAAAAATCGCCTTTTTCAACGATAAGATTCACGTTTTTCAGAACTTTCAGTTCCCCCGTGCCGGTAAAATAGCTTTTGCAGATATTGCGCATTGAAAGAACAGGTTTCATCAATTACTCCCTCCGAAATAAGCCCTTGCATTTTTACCTACCCCCGAGAAGAGAATGTCTTCGAGCGCGGTACTATTTTTGTAAAAAACTCTTTCTCCCGGCAAAACGCCGCTTTTTATTTCAACCGAAGTCCCGTCGGTAATTCCTGTCGTAATCATTGCCTTAACTACCGACTTTTTTTCGTCAAGCTTCAAAACATATGGATTGTTCTGTTCATCAAACTGAATAACATTCATCGGCAATAAAACTGCTCCGCGGACGTTATCGCTCAACAGCGTTACTTCGGCGGACATACCCGTTCTTATGCCGTCTTCCTTCATCATATCAATGGAAGCTGTATAAAATGTAACGCCGTTCATTATCTGTCCTTCTTTCGATATGTCACTTATTACACCGGTAAACTCCCTGTCTACCGCTCCGATCCTCACCGTTGCCGTTTTCCCGATTTCAAGCCGCGCAACGTCATATTCATCGACTTTGAAAACAACCTCAAGGTTATCGAAATCCACAATGTCCATTATCTCCATACCGGCCATAAGAGGCGCGTTTTCTTCGGCGCGGATATTGACAACTTCACCTTTTATCTTTGATCTGATTTCGGCTCCGTCCGCTGTCGTTGCGAGCAGCGAGCCTTCTTCAACAATATCGCCTTTTTGGACATGGATTTTCTCTATCCGCATTGCATTTTCAGCTATAACCTTTTGCCTGTTTTTTGATACAACATTCCCGGAAAAGGAATAATAGGTTTCAATATCGCCGGTCTGCGCTTTTACGCTTTTATATCCGATAGTCGACGGACGCATTGCTTTGTACGCTATATACCCTGTTACGGCAGCGGCAATAATACCGGTTGCAATCCACTTTGCAAGCTTAAGTTTCTTTTTAATTCCCATATTAAAAGACCTCTCGTGTTAAAATAAAAAGGAAATGAACAGGCCCCAGCAGCCTATATATAGGTTTTGCCTATGATGGTATAAATATGCACTTAAAATACAGCTAGAGAAGATTAATTTATTTGACGCTTTTTAAAGATGCTTCTTCAAGCCATTATGAAATTATTATTCTTTACCGGCTATAATTAAAAACCTGTGACAAGTAAAATCTATATATCCTTCTTTTTGAATCAGATTATCGATTTCTTTCAGCCTGTTGAAATACTTTTCCGCAGTAAAGTCCGGTACCTGCCATGGTACTGCTTTTAAATAAAACACGATGGCTCCAATATCATAAAATCTTGTTTTCACGATATCTTCCTTTTGTTCAGTTATCTTTAAGCCCGCTTCTTTTAATTTACCAACCGCAATTTCTAAATTCCAGTTATAATACTCATATTTAGGGGCACCCAAAAGTTCATTGATTTCCTTATTATTTAAACCGCCAACCTGCTGAGTTATAAAAGTTCCCTGTCTTTTGAGAACTCTTTTAACTTCCTCAGGAGAATAAGATTCATGCCTGTTTATTACCAAATCAAAAGTTTCAGCGTCAAAGGGCAGGGATTCATCATCATCAATTTTAAATACTTTTACTCCCAGAGGTTCTAATCTATTCCTTGCAATTATTATATTGGGTTCATATCCCTCTGTAACACAAGTATATTCAGGTAATGGGCTTAACGAAGATATAAATTCCCCACCACCCGTTCCCATATCTAATAACGAGGACGCTTCGGACATTCTTATCTTTACTTTATTTCTGTAATTCCAGCTTAATGGAAACTCCTGCATTCTTCTTGTCGATTCTAAATATGAAAAATCCCATCCTTCGAATTTTTCATTAGCCTCGTTAATTAAGTAATCAAACAGCTCATTATCTGCCGGAGTTTTCTTCATTGGTTATCCTCCTCTGTCAGAGCTTAAGATAAAACATTATGTAATGTTTGATACTTTAAATAAATTTTGTGATTTATACGCAATAAAATTTATAAACTCTTCTTCACTGCATGATGATAAATCCTTTTTTTGCAAAACAGTAATTCTTTCTTTCCAGATTATGATGAAGAAATCTTTTGTAATGAAAAATTCATTTATATCGCTATAGTCAATTATAGCATCACCTGCCAGTTGTATCTTATCATCGGTAAAGCTAATGGTAACTCCCTCCGCAGGGATTTTTTCATATTCATTAAACAGTTTCATTGCCGCTCTGTCAAATGAAGTTAACGTCTTCTTTTTCGGCTTCCATCCAAACCTGCAATATAATATCCCAAGACAAATTGCAAATGCACCTGTCAGTATAGGTATTAGCATTTCCTCAGGTTTAATAAGTGAAGGAATTAAAAGAAAAAATCCAAGGAGTATATACAGTATTCCATACACCTTGTATCTTCTGCGGCGCTTTTCCAATACTTCTCCGGAGACTTTATTCTTAGAGTTCATTTTGTCTATATTTTTCCACACATTAGGATATTTGTCTCTCGAAGCTGATTCGGTTCTTTTCTCTAATGCCTTGCTTACTTGTGGCATGAAAGATTCCTCATCATACCCGGTTAATGCGAAAACAAACTCCATGTATTTTCACCCTACATACATACTAAACCAATATATAGCTTTTTCATTGCATTTTTATAATGCCGTATGATTTTAAAGACCAACCCCCGCTACTATTTACTAATAAACACTTATGACTAATCACAAAGCCTCGGATCCTTTTCCTGAGAATATACATGTTTGGTGAAGATATTCCCAGGAAATATTTATTTCTTCTCCTCCATTTTTCAGGAGGGCTAAAGTATGGTCACCCTCCTTATTATCATATATCCTGCAAATGATTTATTTTTCATATGAAATCACCCTTTCAGCAGTTTTTCAGTCATTGTCATGGGCTTATAAAATTCAATTTTCATATCCAATCCTTTTAAATCTTTATCCGGCTTTAGAGGAATTACTGAAATATGTTCCCCCTGATACTTCATTTATGATATGTCTCATTATTTATTATTTTAAAACAGCGGTATATTTGCTCAAGAAGAATTACTCTCGCAAGCTGGTGGGGAAAGGTCATGTTCGAAAGGCAAAGATTGTAATCGGCCTCTTTAACAAGCTTTCTGTCAAGACCGGTTGAACCTCCGATAATGAAAGATATCCGGCTCTTTCCCGCAACCATAAGTTCGTTGAGTTTTTGGGCAAACCGCATAGAATCAGGCTGTTCTCCAGTCAGATCGAGAGCGATAACGTAGGCATCTTTTGCCAGAGCCGCCCTTATTCTTTCCGCCTCCCTGCTTCGCGCCTGTTCTTCTTCGCGGCTGCTTAAAGACGGGGGCACTTTCTCTTCCGCGACTTCAACAATCTCCGTCCTGCAAAAACGCGAAAGCAGCTTTGTATAATTATTAACGGCGTCTTTTAAATATTTTTCCTTAAGTTTGCCTACGGATACTATTTGAATATACAAGAACGCATTCCTCTCATTTTCCGGCAACCATAGAATTATATGTTTGAGGCAAATAAAAATGGTGCATCGCCAGTAATTCAACCTTGAAATCAAACAACGAGTGCTTCGCTTACCCTGTCACGGTACGCTATACCGACATAAACGTCGCGGCCCGCCGTAATGGATTTTTCCGTTAATGCATTCTTTACCGTTTGAAAAGCCAGTTCGGGAAAATTATTTTCCTTGCTCAGGTGGCCAAGCAAAAATTTCTTTGTTCCGTTTTCGGCAAGATATGCGACAACTTTAGCAGCCATATCATTGCACAGGTGCCCTTTATCACTCATAATGCGCTGCTTTAAAGGCCAGGGATATCTTCCGACTTTCAGCATTTCAATGTCGTGGTTAGATTCCAGCAAAATCATATCGCTTCCTATAAGATTGTTCAGAAGCGACCTGTTTATATGCCCGATATCGGTGGCAATCGTCACTTTTTTTCTTTCGCAGCAGAAGTTGAACCCTACCGGCTCAACCGCATCATGGGGCGTATGAAATGTGTTTACTTCAATATCTCCTATTTTAAACGGCTGTCCGGTTGAAAAAATCCTGATACAATCAGGGTCTATCTGATTAAGCCACAAGCGCATTGCTTCCCATGTCCTTTCATTTGCATAAATCGGGATTTGGTAACGGCGTGATAAAACACCCGCTCCCACAATATGGTCGCTGTGCTCATGACTTATTAGAATTGCCTGTATATTTTTAATGTTTCCTCCGATGGAAGCTAATGATCTTTCTATCCTTTTTCCGCTTAACCCCGCATCAACAAGGATATGCGTGTTTTCGCTCGATATATAGACAGAGTTCCCGCTGCTGCCGCTGTACAAACTTGCAAGTTTCAACATGCCTTTATCCCCTAGCTATTCTAATATTCTTCATCTGTAACCGGAAAAAACCGCTATGACCGTACCATCATCAAACTAGCTGATCTTGTCCTCTTCATCCGCAACGCGCCTGATATCCGCTCCAAGATTTCTAAGCTTCTCTTCAAGCCTCTCGTAGCCGCGGTCGATGCATTCTATATTCGAAACAACGGTTTCGCCGTGCGCCATCATCCCCGCAATTACCATCGCCGCTCCGGCCCTTAAGTCGGTCGCCCGGATTGGAGCGCCGCTAAGACGGGTAGAACCTTCTATAACAGCCATTCTGCCTTCAACCTTTATCTTCGCGCCCATTCTTTTCAATTCATCAACATATTGAAAACGGTTGTCCCAGACCCCTTCCGTAATCGTGCTCGTACCGTCCGCCCTGCACAGAAGGACAGTGGAAGGCGGCTGGAGGTCGGTTGGGAAACCCGGGTAAGGAAGAGTTTTTATATTAACTTTCTGGATTTTGTCCCTGGATATTACACGAATGCTGTCATCAAACTCTTCAACCTTTACATTCATTTCCTGGAGTTTTGCGGTCAAAGATTCCATATGCTTCGGGATTATGTTCTTAACAAGTACATCTCCCCGTGTGGCAACCGCAGCAATCATAAAAGTTCCCGCTTCAATCTGATCGGGAATTATCATATAAGAATGTCCGCCTTTAAGTTCCTTTACGCCCCTGATTTTAATAACATCGGTACCGGCCCCTTTTATATCGGCGCCCATGGCATTGAGGAAATTCGCGAGGTCGACTATATGAGGCTCTTTTGCCGCGTTTTCGATTGTGGTTATTCCTTCCGCTTTAACTGCGGCAAGCATGATATTTATTGTTGCTCCTACGCTGACCACGTCAAGGTAAATCGGCGCACCGACAAGTTTATTTGCGGAAAGTATTACTTTCCCGTGTTCTATGTCGACTTTTGCTCCGAGAGCTTCAAAACCTTTTATATGCTGATCTATCGGCCTTACCCCAAAATCACAGCCTCCGGGGAAAGTGACAACGGCTTTTTTAAATTTGCCCAGAAGGGCGCCCATCAAATAATAAGAAGCGCGAAGTTTGCTTATCTGGCTGTCTGTCGCCACATATGAATTTATATCCGATACATCGACTTTAATCGTCGAACCGTTAATATTTTCGATTTTCGCGCCGAGATTAGTCATAATGTCTTTAAGAATTGCTATATCTAATATATCGGGAACATTTTCAATTACACAACTGCCTTCAGAAAGAATTGTGGCAGGGAGTATCGCAACAGCGGCGTTTTTCGCTCCGCTTACTGTAACTTCTCCCTTTAGCCTCTTTTGACCGTGAATAATTAATTTTCCCAATATAAAACACCATCTTTCCAATTCTTTTGTAAAAATATAAATTTGTAGGTATTCCGGCATACTTTAGCCAAATTTGCCGGATTACACTACCGCGATTTCCTAAGATATTATACCACTATATTGCATATATTCACAATCCGGTTTTTCGCGTTTTTATATTTATTTAAACCGGATGCAGCGGCCGAGGTAAAATATGTCAATAAAGAATATATTTTACCCCGTTAAATATAATCGGAAAAAATTATGTTTTAATTCACTTCCAGCCATTCACCGGTATAAGCGTTAAAATAAACTTTTTCCCCGGATTCAAGGCTGAGCCTCCAGACAGGTATATCAAAAAGCTCTTCGTCCTGCGGCTGCAAATACCCTATCTCAACAGCCGTGATAACGTTCCTGATTCTGTCTTTATTTGTCAGCAGAGCGATATTCACCGGAACTATGTCGTCGGCCTTGCTTAATTTAATCGTGTCAAATATCCTAATACTGCCTTCGGCTTTTAAAAGTTTCGTGCCTGAGAAATGGAAGACAATTTTGTTGTCGAAAAGGGGAAACCCGCGATATTTTCGTATAAATTCGACGGTAACAGTATCATTGTCCCTTGTTATTTGATCGGGCAGAAAGGAATCGGTCGATATGCCTTTTTTATTTATCCAGGCTGATAATTCCCTGTAAAGTTTCCGTTCATTTTCTACCGAAAAAACCTCTGAACCGGTATCATCGGCGTATATGAATTTTTCCTTGTCCAATGTAAAAGAAAAACCATTATTCCGCCATTCGCCGCGGCGATGATCTTCAGACGGTTCGTAGGTTAAGCCTGTCAATTTTTCTACAGCCTTCTTATACCTGTCCGGCCCGGCTTCTATATAGCTTATCCTTCCAAGCGGTCTCTTGTAGAATGGAATTTTTCCCTGTATCACAATACCCGCATTTTCAAGCGCCTGCCTGGCATCTTTCTGGTATTGGCTGGTAAACTTGAAAACATCTTTTACGCTCATAACATTAATCAATAAAAAAATGTTCAAAAGAATCAGCAGCCCAAGTATGATGTTTTTTGCCCTGAGCCAGTCCATGCTATTATTCCTCTCCCTGCATTCCGATAAAAATCAGCTTGTTCATATTTGTTTCAATCAGCCAAAAGGGTTCGGCCCTCGTTCCGATATCCGAGAACAGATATTCATTTGAAACATCCGAAATAACCCGTTGATTCCGAAGTTCCGGATATTCTCTTATAAACTGTCTTTCATAAAACCGGAAAAAGGACAGGTTATAAATATTGCTGTAATCGTTATTAGCGAAAGTTTTTACATACCATTTCGCATCAAGCACGCGATCCTTTACTGCGTTTATAACTATTGCCGGTTCCACCGTGCCTGTGCGCGTCCTTAATACTTTAACTTTCATATCGTCCACAACATAATCGAATGTAAAAGCATAGTATCTACCCTTATCGCTGATATCGGACAGGATTATTTCGGCTCCTTCTATCAAATCTCTTCTCCGGTATTCGATAAAAGTCAAAGCTTCCTCGAGCGCTTCTTCAACACGGCCTTTTTCCACATTCTCCTTATTCCGGTACTGGTACTCCAGAAGCCCGTTATTGTAATAGCGGTAAACTTTATCCGGATCGGAGAATATAATATTCGTTCCGTCTTCACTCCATTTTGAAACCATCGATCCTTTATACTCGTCAAGGAGATAGTCCTGGACCGCGTCTATATTATCTTTTTTCAATACTATTTTGTCAGGCGTGGTTAATAATAAATCCCAAATCTTTCTCTCCTCGTCTGACAGGCATACAAGCAGATCCTGCCGATCAGTTATCGGATTATATGTAATCAGCCTGTTCATAGGAACAACCGATTCATTTTCCACAGCGGTCTCTATTGCTTTAATGTAATCTTCCTTTTTCATGTTTCCCTGTTTGATTGTAACTACGTATTTGTATACATTGCTGCCATCATACACATACAGTGTGTTTTTATCATTGTTTATGTCTTCGGACGGATGAATGGCAATTTTATAAATATTTGAAACGGCTGATAAAGAGGCTGTATCAAGATTCTCCATCCAATAGATTACACCGGACGGGATTTGATATTCGAACTCAACTATTATCGACTTCATCCTGCTGAGATATTCCCAGCTTTGCTCGTAATCTTTATCCAGGATACTGGGCTTTGACTGGATTATCTGGCTTAAGTAACTATCTTTAAAATCATTCCATATTGAACGGTAAAGATTGCTCTTTGAATCAAGCTTCCAGTACAAGTCTCCCTTGCCGCTTGAAATCAATATCGCCTTCGGGCGGTAATAGTTTTCTTTTACTTCGTCAATATCTACAAAATCATTGCCTCTTGCGTTGTGCGAGAATGAAAAAAGAACTCCCGGATTTTTTTCACTCCAAAGAATTCCCATTTGAAAAAAGCAGAGTAAAAACAAAAAAATCATAAGTATCGATTTTTTTAGCTCTGCATTGGATAATCGCATGTTTTTACTCCGATTCATTTATTTTATTAAACAGATACTCTAATGACTGCTGCATGTTTAAAAGCGATTTTTTTACTTTTTCCCATGGCTTGGACGGCGCTATAATAACGTGCTCCATATCGGTAATCTGAAGGTTAACATTAAGCTCCAGGTTTTTGTAGTTGTTTTTTGGGAAAACAATAAACCGTATATGGTTCGGGTTATCTTTCCCTATGTTCGGAAAGCTTACTTTCGTAAGGAACCACGCATAGCCCTCCACCGGGTCCGTAAGAAGCTCGAACTTGTTATCCTTTTTTATGAATATCATTAATATCAATGATTCATCATAATCAAGGTCGGCTTCGTTGAAAACAAGAGCGGAAATCACATAATCCCCGACGTTTTTGCTTTTCCCGTCATGCTCTATGTTTATTATGCTTATAAATTCAATATCAGACTGAACCTCTTCATCGAAAAACAGAGAACCATATTTTTCGAGCACAGCTTCAGCAGAGTATGATTCATCAGCAGCGTTTTCCGTACCCGATGCGGCAGCTTCATACTCAGGGATGTTTACGGTGAAGTTGTTCAGCGCATTACCGTCTGCTTCCAAAGGGATTTCAATATTGGTATTATTATTTATAACGGCATTGTTGTCTTCATCCGCCATTGAAACAACCGAACCGGCAATTATCAATATAAACAGCAGAGCAGCAAATATAAGTTTTCTTGCCATATATGCCCTCCAGGTGCAATAAATACACACGAAGTTACAAAAATATTCCTACTATAATTATACACCGAGTATTGTTACAATTCCATTACTGCGTTTTTAAAATGCAGTTACCTAAGCCCAAATAAAGCATATTTTTTGACTTATACGCTCAAATCCTGCTGTTTGCATATTTTCACGCGCTTTTATTATCATTTACCGGCAGGAAAACTGTAATTTCCGTACCCTCATGCAGTTTACTCTTTGCCTGTATCGTGCCGCCGTGCGATTCGGCAATTTCCTTGGCTATCGACAGACCCAGGCCTGTGCCGCCAAGCTGCCTTGATCTTGCTTTATCTACACGGTAGAACCTTTCAAATATTCTTTCCAAATCCTTCTCCGGTATTCCAATTCCCGTATCAATTACTTTTATACACACACCATTTTCCTGCGGCGAAATATTTACTGTTATTATACCATGTTCCGGCGTATATTTTATCGCGTTTCCTATAACATTCAAAAACAATTGCTCGAGCCGATCCCTGTCCCCGTATATATCAGGAACATTTTCATCACTGAATACATCCAGTTTCTGTTCTTTCTCACGCACTGACAGCTTCAGCTGCTCAACAACCGCATATATCAGTTCTGTCGGCGATAACCGCTGCAGGTTCAGTTTTATTCCGCTGTCATGTTTCGACAGGAGAAGCAAATCTTTAACAATACGGTCCATACGGTTTGATTCGGAATAAATGACGCGCACAAAATTCCTTGCCGTGTCAATATCTTCAATCGCCCCGTCCAGCAGTGTTTCGGAATAGCTTTTTATTGAAGTAAGCGGCGTTTTCAATTCATGCGAAACATTCGCGACAAATTCCTTTCTCATGTTATTAAGCTTGTGTTCTTTAGTATTATCCTGCAGGACCATAATAATACCATCAATATTGTTTTCCTTGTCCGTAAATGACGCGAATTGTATTTTTAAAAACATGTCCTTTATCTGAACATTGCATGAAATATCGGTGAGCTTTTCGCTGCTCAGCAGTTCATCGAGCGTATAGGGAATATTAAGCTCTTTCGTAATATCGGTAAAGGTCTGATCCGGTCTCTCCGATTCCAAAAAAGCGGCGGCGGCTGTATTTATGTGGATAATAAATCCGCTGCGGTTGAAGGCTATGATTCCGTCGGTCATATAATTCAATATCATTTCAAATTTATTTTTTTCATTTGATATTTCATTGAGCATGCTTTTTAGCTGGCTTGCCATATAATTAAAAGTTCCGGTCAGTTTTCCGATTTCGTCATTGGATTTCACTTCGAGAACCTGATCAAAATCTCCGGAAGTTATACTTTCGGCTTTTTTCGTAATATCGGTTATAGGTTTCGTGATGGTCTGGGAAAGCAAAAAGCCTATTATTACTGCTACCGCTACGGCCAATATCATCCCGATAAGAATTACGTTATTGAATTCTTTAATAATGGCTATCGCCTGTGAACGGTTATACTTGAAAAACAGGATATAATCGCCGTCAAGCAATGGCTGCCTTTTCACATAATCGTAAAAATCACCGCTTTTCGACTTCGTAACTGTCTTTCTTTCGCCAACGGCACTGCCGTTAACGACGGACATAAGGTTCTCCGACTTTAGTATTTCGTTCCTGAATTCAACTTTGTCCCTTTCATATAACGCGTCTGAAGAATATATGATATCCAATGTGTCTGCATAAATGATTGTATAGCTTTTTACTTCGCTTACAAGCTGGCTCAGTATTACCGGATCGTCTTCAAGCCTGGAAATAAGCTCTTCCACGGACATATTGCTGTTTATGTTCAAAGTGGCGTAATTACGAGAAATTGTGCCTTTAAAATCATTATAAAAAATGTCTTCCACTTTATATGTCAGGAAAACCCATATCACAGACATTAATATGAATGTTATCGTTGCAATAATTATTATAAGCCGCCATTGCAAACTTCTTAAAAACATTCTATCCCTCAGTGTTCCAAAATTCCGCCGTTTTACCGGGACGGACCGACAACAGGGTTTTTTGCCAAAACAACGGAAGAACCTGCGTCTTCCGTCATATTACAAAGCCGGGTTGAAATAATAACCGACACCGCGCTTGGTTAATATATATTCAGGTTTACTCGGCATTCTCTCGAGTTTTTCCCTGAGTCTTCTTACCGTAACATCTACCGTGCGCACATCGCCGTAGTATTCATATCCCCAGACCTTTTCGAGCAGGCTTTCCCTTGAAAAAATCTGCCCCTTTTGAGCGGCGAGGAACTTCACGAGTTCGAATTCCCTGAGCGTCAATTCAATGATTTCATCACCGCGTTTTATTTCATAGCGGTTAATATCAATCGTCAGATCGCCGCATCTCAATATCTCTCCCTGAGTTTTCTGCACATCTTCCGTCATCCTGCGCAGATTGGCTTTTACCCTTGCCATAAGCTCACGCGGACTGAACGGTTTTGTAATATAATCATCCGCTCCGAGCTCGAGTCCTAGAACCTTGTCTACTTCTTCCTCCCTTGCTGTCAGCATTATTATCGGCGTATTCATTGTCTGCCTTATTTTTTTGCATACCGTGAATCCGTCATATTCAGGCAGCATTATATCAAGCAGGATCAGGTCGGGATTTTCTCTTTCAACCATTTCCAGAGCCTGTTTTCCATCATATGCTTCAATGGTTTCAAAACCTTCTTTATTCAAATTAAACTTAAGGATATCCACGATGTTTTTTTCATCATCAACAATAAGAATTTTTCTTTTCATCGAATTCACCTTCTTTTTATTATTTTTAACCACGGATGCAATTCATTATTGACAGCACGATAGTTATATATCAAATTTCCTTGGTAAGCTTACCGTCGATAAAAAAGCAGGCATCAGCACTTAACCGCGCCATTCCATTTGACTTAAATTAATGCAAAAAGGTAAAGTTCGTAATACGGCATTTTTGATCTCCGGTTAATCATATTATAACAGAATTAAAAAATTTTTATAGTATTTATCGCATTTTTCGGCATTATGGGGGAAATTGCATGAAAAAACATAAATGCATACGCAGGCATAAAAAGCTTACTTTATGCCTGCGCCTTATATATTTTTATTCATAACGGAGAGCTTCTATCGGATCCAAATCGGCCGCCTTTTTAGCGGGATACACGCCAAAGATCAAACCAAGGATTACCGATATCGTAAATGAAATAATAATTGTAGGTATGTCAACAGCAGGCGGTATCTTTATTAAGCCCGACAGAACGTTCCCGGCGATTACTCCTATTATTATTCCGATTATTCCCGCGAACCCTGTCATGATAACGGATTCCATGAGAAACTGTATAATTATGTCGCTCTTCTTTGCCCCGAGGGCTTTACGTATTCCGATTTCCCTTATTCTCTCGGTGACCGATACAAGGAGTATGTTTATAATGCCTATTCCGCCGACAACCAATGTTATAACGGCTATTACAAGCAAAGCGGAAGTAACTACACCAATAACACTGGAGAACATTTTCTGGATATCTTCCATTGACTGGAGCATGTATATATCTTCTTTCCTGTGCGCTCTTTCCAAAAGCCTTAAGACTTTGTTCCCGACAATGCTTACATCGGCATCGGGATAAATTGAAAACATTATTGTATCAAGTCTTTTATAATTTGTTATTGACTGAACCGTCCGGACAGGCATATAAACCACAGTCGGTGCATATTCATTGTCGGTCAGTCCGCTGAATAAATCGTCGCCTGTTTTTACCACGCCGATAACCTTCACCTTTAAATTATACCTGTTTAAAGTTAAGTTAAGTTCTTCGCCGACAATATCGGTTTTATTAAAGTAGCGTTTCGCAAAAGCTTCATCTACAACTACCACCGGTGCCCTCGCGGTATCGTCAAAGCTGTTGATGAACCTTCCCGCGGCCATGTCCATCACGGTAAAATTTTTATACTGCGCGGTTACTTCGCAAATCAAAGCCTGTCTTGTTTTATTCCCTATTCTGAATTGACCGGACCATTGTCCTAATGTTGTAATATTTTTAATTTCAGGTACATTGTTCACAAGAAGGTCTATATCCTCAAGCGTAAGCCATTCATTCTGCGTAATATTGGTTCCCTTATAGTAAATCTGTACGGTATTGGCTCCTATTTTTTCAAATTCGCCGATGATATAGCTTTCGGTCGCATTGCCGATAGCCATAATCGCGATAACCGAAAATACACCCATTACTATACCCAGCATGGTAAGCAGTGATCTCATTTTATTTGCTCTGAGGCTTTCCAATGCCTGTTTAAATATCTCAAGCAGTATCATTTTTTCACTCCACAATCCTTACTCTGTCTCCATCCTCAAGGCTTGGCTGCGGATCAATTACAACCTTGTCCCCTTCTTTCAAGCCGTCCACTATTTCAACGAGCATATCGGAATATATGCCCAATGTAACATACTGTTTGCGTACCGTCATTGTTTCCTCGTCAACCACCATTGCGTACTGGTTGCGGTTTTTGTCTTCCAAAAAGACATTAAACTCCGAAACAATAATGTTGTCTTTTTTCTGAGTAATTATTTCACAATCAACATTCAGTCCCGGTTTCAGCAGATCCTTTCCGTCAAGGGGCTCAATACTGACCTCTACAACCGTCTCCTGGCCGCTTAAACCCGGAACAACAGTTGCAACCGGAGCAACCGAAATTATTTTGCCTGAAATTTTTGTGTTATCACCGAAAGCCTCTCCGGTTATCACAACCTCCTGACCGACAGCCAGATCCTTAATGTTGTATTCATTTACAGCCGCTGTTATTCTTACATTTTCTGCGTCAATAATCGTAAAAGCAGGCTGGCCGCTTCCGATGTAAGAGCCCTCGGTAACGTATATTTCGGTTACATAACCGCTTATCGGAGCCTTTTCAAGGTTTTCAATCTTAATCAGCTTTTTTTCTATATCGGAAATTTGTAAGCTAAGCAGTTCTATATTTTTTATCTGCGCCTGGATGTCAAGATCATGGCTGCTTATACCCGATTGGTACGTTTTTTCGGCTGATTCCAGGTTAAGTAAGGCATTCTCATAAACCGTCTTTGCTTCTTTCATTGCGCGCTCATATTGATCAAGCTGTGTTTTTGGTATTATTCCGGTTTCAAAAAGCTTTTTCTGCTTTTCAAACTCACTGACGGCGGTATCATAACTGTCGCGGGCATTATCCGCCGCTTTTCTGGCGGAAGTCAAACTTGTTTCAAGCGACAGAAGGCTTTGACCGGACTCAAGCTTTTTCAGGTTTATTGACTGAATCTCCTTTTGCATTTTTAATTTGTCAATTTCTTCTGTAAGTGACTGTGTATCAAGCTGAATCAAGCGATCCCCTTTATTTACGTAATCATTTTTATCAACGAGAACCTCCAATACCCGAAGCGGCGTATCAAAGAAAACCTGGGCCTTATCCGCCTCCTCGACTTTTCCGCGGGCTTTGACATAAGAATTGATGCTGCCTCTTCCAATCACGTTTACCTTAACACTGACCGCTTTCCCTGAATAGAACGCGGATGTTCCCGTACTATCATTGTTTTTGTTTATATTCAATATCACAAGTGTTGCAATCGCCGCAACAATCAGAATGCCGACAACAACTTTTTTCATTTCAAACTTGACTCCTTTTTTGTCAAATGCTTAATAATATATCAAAACGATTAATCAATTGCTTGTCAATATTACCGCTCTGCTACATTAAGCCTCCCAGAATACTGCTGGATAAGCTTGTAATCCCTGCCGAAAGCAGCGTGAATAAAACGAAAAGAACGGATGTAATAATGATCGACTTTCTTTTCTGAACTCCGCCGACATAAATAAATCCCATTCCATAGAGAAAATATGCCCATATATTAAAAACTTCTATGTTCGTTAAGATACCGTATAAAAACGTTCCCGTCGCTTCCTGATCAATCAGGGACGAAATACTGGTCACATACGTAGTCAGTGAACCGCCCATAAAATGTACATACAGACCGTTCAACACCATCCCGACAGCGGTAATTATGCTAATGTAAGCCATCATTGAAAAGTACTTCTTCATACCTTTTTCACAGTCCGCAAATCGGAATACCGCATAAAATATCAGCGTGATTACCGCCCATGAAGCAATAACGGACAGAGGAGCAGTAATAACAGCCGTAATCATGCTGGTATCAACAAGTGTTTCAAGTTGATCCGGGGTAATGTTCACCCCCATCTTTTGATATGTATTATATGTAACGTCTAACTGGAGTTTCCTTGTTTGCTCCCATAGCAGAAGCTGGTAAGCCAATGCGCAAATACTTATAATGATTAATGGAAACAGTAATGAAGGCTTCTCGCGTATAAAAAGAAACAACTTTTTAGGTGAAAAGATGAGATTGCCTATCCTTGAAAAAATATTCATTTTCTCCGGCGCTTTTTGTTCGCTGTCTTCTAAAAATTCCAAATCATTATACATTTTTATTACCTCCGGTTTTACATTGTGTTTTCCTGGTAAATAAGATTTTGTTCTACGAGTTTTTCAAGCACTTCTTTCGCGTCAAGCCTGTTTTCAACTTTTTCGTCCTTAATAACCATGCCGTCCCTGAAAGTTACAATCCTGTCGGTATGCATGGCTATATCAGGCTCATGAGTAACCAATACTATAGTCACGCCTTCCCGGTTTAAAGCCTGAAAAATCGCCATGATTTCTTCCCCTGACTTGCTGTCCAGGTTTCCCGTCGGTTCATCCGCAAGAAGAATATCGGGGTTGTTTACAAGCGCTCTCGCGATAGCCACCCTCTGTCTTTGCCCGCCTGAAAGTTCGTTCGGCTTATGGTCCTTCCTTTCTAGCAAATCAACTTTCCTTAAAGCCTCGATAGCCCTTTCGTGACGCTGCTTTGCGTTAACCCCGGCATATATCATGGGGAGCTCAACATTTTTCAATGCGCTCATACGTGGAAGCAGGTTAAATGTCTGAAAAACAAAGCCGATCCGTTCATTCCTTATCTTAGACAGCTCATAGTCCGAAAGCCCGGAAACATCAATCCCGTTGAGAATATACCTGCCCTTTGTCATACGGTCAAGACACCCGATTATATTCATGAGCGTGGATTTTCCTGAGCCTGAAGGCCCCATTACGGAAACAAATTCGCCTTTTTTTACGCTGAAGGAAACCTCTCTCAACGCAACAACCGAAATTGTTCCGGTTTTGTATACCTTCCAGAGGTTTTCCATTCGTATCATTACATCTCCCGTTTCGATACGACCTTCCATTACATTTTCCCCTTACAATACAACTACGATAAATATTTAACAATGTTTGCATGATTTAATACGTCTTATACCGGAATTTGTCTGCTTTTTCAAACAATTTTATTCCTTTAAAAATTTGATAATATCTTCAACTGATGGGGGACAGCCCGGCAAATATTTCTCAAAGCATGAAGTACAATCGCCAACACCGAGGGTTCCCCTATATCCCCGGTATGCCTGCCCTATGCATATCTGATCGGCAATTTTTTCCGCAGCGCCCAGCTCATCAAGCTTTTCCAAAGCACTAACAAGATTGCTGTAGCATGCGGAACATGCATCCGCCTGTTCTATAAGCTTAAGGTACTTCTTCTCTTTTTGAACAATTGTGACATTATCCGCCGCGGAAGAATCTTCATATATATTTACAATATCGTTATCATCTTTAAAAATTCTTCCGATACCTTCACTCTCGGCAAGTACGATATATTTAATCGCATCAGCCTTATATCCGAGGATCTTTGCCGCATATGAATCCATAAGCACAGGGTCAAAACCTGCCGCAATCATGTTCAGTTTTACAGGCCTTCCGCCCTCTTCGAAATAGGGATCGGGGCATATTCCGTCGGCAATAATCAAATCCTGATGCACAACGGCATTAAGATAAGCTATCGGTTTATGCAGCCCCATTGTATGAAATCTTCTCTTTTCCGAATCCGGTATTATGCCCTTGAGATTTTTCAATGCGCATGTGATCCTTGTCTGGCAATGGCCCTTTATCAGAGGAACATTAATCAGATAATCAATTTCGAAAACCGTTTTGCAAATGTTCAGTTCCATTCCTTTATAAACTTTTGTCACATAACTGTCGTCCTTCAGGTCAATCAGAGGAATGCCGTATCTTTTCGATATATCCTCGTATCCGCATACCTTGAATGCACGCTTCGTACTGTCCCCGACCCAGGCTCCTTCAATAATTTTTATATTATTAAATCCGTTTCTTGTAAGATAAATTATAATTCCTTCAACTATTTCGGGATGGGTCGTCGCCCCTTTTTCCGCAGGTGAAGCGCAGACAAGATTGGGTTTTATTGCTATTCTGATATCTTTGCTTTTCCCCCTTAACGGGTTTATCCTCTCAAGCAGATCAATTGTCATTTTTTTCGGCTGCGTTCCGTTCGCAACGTAAAGTTTACTCAAGTGATTTCCTCCTTTTGATACAATAATCGCGGTAAAAAATGAGATTTGCAGTTTCAGCATAACGTTTATTTTATACGGCTTTCAGCAGTACTCTTATATTACGGGCCAGTTTATCATAATATACCATCAGATTCAATCTTTCAAGCTTCTCCGCCGTTTCGCCGGACAACTCGCTTTTATCTGCGCCCCTTACAATTTTTTCGGTTTCGTCTTCACTAAATTCCTCCAGCTCGACAATCCTGTTTAAGTAATTCCTGTTTGCAGGGCAGCAGGTCTGGCAATGCATACAGCCGACAATGCTGTTATGTGCTGAAGAACTGATCCATTCCGGGAACTCCGGAGTGTTCGTGATTTCATTATGATAAGTAATGCATCGCTCGGCCCTTATCAGATAAGACTGAGGATTAATAGCTCCCGTAGGGCAGTTGTTTGTACAGGCATCGCATGTTCTGCAGCGCTCCATCAGACGGGCGTCGCTCCAGATGCCATTTTCACAGGGCAAATCCGAATAGAACGTGCTTAACAGGGCAAAGCTGCCCAAACCCGGAACATAGCATATGTTATTTTTACCATATTGGCTGAGCCCGCATTTTGCCGCTATGATTTTCCCGGGCAGGTTATATGTTAATTTTGCGTGGTAGTTTTCAGCAGCCAATATTTGCTGCAAACAGCTTTCAATTTTTACCGGCTCACTTTTATATTCCACATATGTTGGGGGAATAGTCAGCGGAATCTTCTTCCCCCTGTAATTGAAAAACACCTTTCCGATTCTGCACGGCGAAGCGGTTACAATGACGGATTTAACATCAAAAGGCACATTTGAATAATCACATATGTAAATATCCCTTAAAATGCTTAATAAACCGGCATCAAGCAACCCATCCAGCGTTTTAAGCTCATCGCCGATCCGCATTATCCGTTCAACCGGTACAATCCTGGTAATATAACGTAAGCGTCAAAGAAACCCTCACATAGTATATCGGTTGTGTAGTTGATACAATCACAGTAAAACAAGTTGAAAAAGTTGAAAAAGTAGGCCAACTTTTTCAACCAGGAATGGAGTGATTGT
>Ga0134097_1000524_pt1 | contig 39624 bp, 32 predicted proteins | sample 8_3taG_FD_94450 | JGI IMG/M metagenome (GOLD analysis project Ga0134097, IMG submission 94450) | Switchgrass degrading microbial communities from high solid loading bioreactors in New Hampshire, USA - 8_30_10_142_A2 metaG | ecosystem: Engineered > Bioreactor > Semi-continuous > Anaerobic >... | reverse complement strand
GCGAAGTCGACGTAGCTTTCGGCTGCAGCCCCGCCGACTTTGACTCCATCCGAAACAATCCCAATTTCAACCTGTTTACATATGTTATCACCAATTGCGGTTTCGTCGGCTTCAATATGACCGATCCTCTTATGCAGGACATTAACTTCCGCAAGGCGGTAGCCCCTTCCGGAGAAATCCGTTTTGAGGGCATCGACATCTGCGGGGCTAGGGGCAGCGAATTAAAAAACTGCGCAAGGACATGCAGATGATTTTCCAGGACCCGTATTCATCGCTGAATCCGAGAAAGACCATCAGAGACATCATTGCCGCCCCGCTGCTCGAAAACAAGATAATCCCTAACGCCACGAAAAAGGATATTGACGCACGGGTGCTGGAGCTTATGGAGACCGTTGGCCTTGCCGAAAGGCTGTTCAACTCCTATCCTCACGAGCTGGATGGCGGCAGGCGCCAAAGAGTAGGCATCGCCCGTGCCCTGGCCGTAGAGCCGAAGTTTATCGTGTGCGACGAGCCGGTATCCGCGCTGGATGTTTCCATTCAGGCGCAGATACTGAATCTCCTTAAAAAGCTGCAGCGGGACAGAGGGCTGACGTTTATCTTCATTACGCATAATCTTTCGGTTGTTCACTATTTCTCGGACGACATTATCGTAATGTATCTCGGGCAAATCGTAGAAAAGGCGCCCGCCCAGGAGCTGTTTGAAAATCCGATGCATCCCTATACAAAGGCCCTGTTATCTGCGATTTTGGTTCCTGAAATTGGAAAACGTAAGGAGCGCATCAGGCTTACCGGAGAGGTCACATCTCCTATAGACCCGCCTGACCGGTGCCGCTTCGAAAAACGCTGCCACTACGCCTGCGACCTGTGTAATAAGGGAACTCCGCAGCTAATTGAGGTTCGCCCGAATCACTTTGTCGCCTGCCACCGCGTTCAAAAAGATTGCAACACAATTACGGCAGGCGGATGATGCATCAAAAATGAATGGAGAATTAGTATGGTCAAATCAATTATAGAAGAGAAACATGAAATTCCAGTTGCCGGCGAAGCCGACGTCATTGTGGTCGGCGGCGGTCTTGCCGGTGTTGCGGCCGCGGTGGCCGCCGCCCGAAACGGCATGAGCGTCATCCTGATTGAGAAGAGTTGCGTTCTGGGCGGTCTGGCAACATTGGGCCATGTATGCGTCTATATGCCGCTGGATGATGGCCTCGGCCATAAAATTTATGGCGGCCTTGCTGAGGAACTTTTGTACGTCTGCTGCCGGTACAGCTATAACACGATACCCGACTGCTGGAAGGGCGGTCCCTCCTTTGTGGAGAACCCGGAGGGGCGCTATCAGACAACCTTCAACATTCCTGCCTGCATAATGGCCTTGGACGAGTTCCTAGAGGCGGAAAATGTCAAAGTCATCTTTGACACCATTTTCTGCCTGCCCATTATGGAAGGAAACCTCTGCAAAGGCATCATCGTGGAGAACAAGTCCGGTCGCAGCGCCTATCTGGCAAAGATGGTGGTGGACGCCTCCGGCGATGCAGATGTTCTCTTCCGCGCTGGAGCCGAGTGCGAAACACAGAAAAACATTGTGTCCCACTGGACCTACGAGGTGGACGTGGAAAAAATTCGCAATGGGAATGCAAAGGATGTGCTCCACAACGTCCAAATGCGCTGGTTCGGCCTGCGCCCGGACGTGGACAACAGCGGCAGCAAGCTGCCCATGTTTTATGGCACCACCTGCGAGGGCGTAAACGACTATATCAAATTAAGCCGCTCCCTTGCTTTGGACTACCTGAAGAAGAACCAGCGAGAGGGCTACGCAATGCTGACCCTGCCCTTTATACCCCAGTTCCGCATGACCAGGCGGCTGAAGGGTCTAAAGGAGATGGAGGTCGTTTCCAGAGTCCATGTCGAGCATTCCATAGGCTGCGTCATCCACTGTCTTGAATCCCCCGAGGAGGTTTACGAGTTCCCCTATGAGGCGCTCATCGACAGCAGGATAGAGAACATAGCCGCGGCGGGCCGCATCGTCTCCGCCGGCGGCCGGGGTTGGGAAATCATGCGCTTCATTCCCGCTTGCGTTTTGACGGGGCAGGCTGCCGGAACCGCGGCGGCCATGGCAATCAAGGCGGGCTGCTCCCTCCAGAAGGTAGACATTCCCGCGCTGCAGGAAAATCTCGCCGCTACAGGCGTAATGATCCATATGACCGAAGAGATTCGCAACAACGAGAAAAAAGCCATCAAAAAATCGCTGAACATCCCGCCCATCAACACTGATTCCCTGGCCTACTCGCATTGAATAAAATAGCGCGCTTATCCGCGCAAAAAAGACACGCGCTGTCTTAATATCCGACAGCGCGTGTTATTTTTTAATCTCTGTTCCCTGCCCTAAAATCCTTTCGCTCCATTGATTTGATTTCTTGGGGAGGGTTAACATTCGACAGGATAAATCCTGCGGCCTTATTACGGCCTATAGCTTCTCCAGTATATCCGCAACGGGGGCAAGCCAGCCGCCCTCGAAGCTCTCGATTTCGCCCCTGTCGCACTTCTCCGAAAGTCCCGGGTCAATCGGCACCCTGCCGAGGAAGCGCAGCCCGTGCCGCTTTGCGGCCTCCTCGCTCTTCCCTTCCCCGAAGATATGGAGCCTCCTGCCGCAGTCGGGGCACTCGAAATAGCTCATGTTCTCGATAAGACCCACTATCGGCACCTTCAGCTTTTCGGCCATCTTCACGGCCTTTTCAACGACCATCGAGACGAGCTCCTGCGTGGATGTCACTATTATAACGCCGTCCAGTGGAAGGGACTGCATCACGGTCAGCGGCACGTCGCCGGTTCCCGGCGGAAGGTCCACGAACATATAGTCTATCTCGCCCCAGATGACTTCGGTCCAGAACTGCGTCACAATTCCCGCGATGACGGGTCCGCGCCATATCACGGGCTCAGTCTCGTCCTGGAGCAGCAGGTTTACGGACATTATCGGTATGCCCCCTGAGCTCTTGCCCGGGTGCAGCCCGAGCTCGCTGCTTCCCGCGAGCTCCGAAACGCCGAACATCTTCGGAATCGAGGGGCCGGTTATGTCGGCGTCCATCACCGCCACCCTGTATCCGCGCCTTTTGAGCAGTACGGCGAGCTGGCCGGTCACCGTGGATTTGCCGACCCCGCCCTTGCCGCTGGCGACCGCGTAGACCCTTCGGATTTTGCTCAGGGCGTGCGGCTCCTTCCTCATGTTCTCCTGCTTCCTGTCGCCGCAGCTTGCCGAACAGGAAGAACAATTGTGCGTGCACTCGCTCATTGCCAAGGTTCCTCTTTTCTTGTTTAACTCAATATCCTGCGACAAATACTTTAGAGGGAAACTTACTTTGTCGCAACGCTCCATTCGATAGTTTATGTCGACACCCTCAACAAGTATCCTGCCTCAGCGCAGCAGGACTTTCCGCCTCGCCCGCCCGGACCATACTTATTTTTTCACGTACATGCTGCCGACAACAGCGTTTACAAAGCCGCTTGGCAGAAACTTTGAAAGCACCGCGAACAGCTTGTACTGCGTTCCAAGAGCGTAAAGCGGCTTTACCTTCGGCTTTACGGCTATTTTGTATATCTGCCCGGCGATATATTCGGGCGACATGCCGTTTATTTCGTCCTTTTCCATCCTCGCGACGGACTTTTCAATCACGCCCCGGTAAATCTCCTCGCCCTCGGTGCTCTTAACCCGCGCCGCGGTAAAACCGGTTCTCACATCCCCCGGCATCAGCGCCGTAACGGTTATTCCGAAATCCCTAAGCTCGTTCCTGAGCGCCATTGAAAGCGAGTTAACGGCCGCCTTCGAGGCGGAGTAGAAGGACTGGAAGGGAATCGAGAATATCGCCGCGGCCGAGCTGATGTAAATTATGCGCCCGCCCTTTTCCCGCATCAGGGGGATGGCGTATTTGGAGCACAGAAAGCCGCCGAAGAAGTTGACGTCGAACAGCCTCTTTGCGTCCTCAAGCGAAGTAAACTCGGTCGCGCCTGAAATGCCGAAGCCCGCGTTGTTTATGAGCAGGTCTATCGTCCCGGCCTCGCTTCTTATGCGCTCAAACGCGGCTTTCACCGAAGCCTCGTCCGTCACGTCGGCGCTTATGTAGCGAACGCCCTCTATGTCGCCCGCCCTGCGGGACAAACCGTAAACGGTGTAGCCCCTGCGCGCGAAAAGCTCCGCTGTCGCCCTGCCTATGCCTCCCGAGGCCCCGGTTATAACAACCGTGCCGCTCATTTTATCTCCTGAGGAAGCTGTTTAATCACTCTGGCGATTATCCCGACCGCCTCGTCGAGAATCTCCTCGGTGTGCGTCGCCATCAGGCTCGTCCGCAGGAGGCACTCCGTGGGGGCAGTCGCCGGCGGCAGCACGGGGTTGACGTAAACGCCTTCGTCAAAGAGCATTTTGGCGGCGACGAGCGTTCTTTTGTGCTCATATGTATAAAATGGTATAATGGGTGTCGAATAGCCGGATTCGCGCACTGCTATGCCGTTTTCCTTGAGCTTTTCGCGCAGGTACTGCGAAAGATGGGCTAGGCGCGCGACGCGCTCAGGCTCCCTCTTTATGATGCGCAGCGCGGCGAGGGCAGCGGCGCAGCTTGCCGGGGTTATGGAAGCCGAGAATATGAAGGGCCTTGAGTTGTGCCGGACATATTCCACTATGTATTTTTTCGCGGCCATGAAGCCGCCGAGGCTCGCAAGGGACTTGCTGAAGGTTCCCATTATTATGTCAACCTTGTCGGTCAGCCCGAAGTGGCTGGCGGTTCCTCTTCCGCCCTCTCCGATGACGCCGAGCCCGTGGGCGTCGTCCACCATCGTCGCGGCGTTGTACTTCTCGGCGAGCTCCACGATTTCCGGGAGCTTTGCGATATCGCCGCTCATGCTGAACACGCCGTCCGTTATAATGAGCTTGCCGGCCTCGAGCGGGAGCTTCTTGAGCTTGCTCTCAAGGTCGTCCATATCGTTGTGGCGGTAGCGTATCGTCTCGGCGTAGCTGAGGCGGCAGCCGTCGTAAATGCTCGCGTGGTTTTCCCTGTCGCAGAGTATGTATTCATGGCGCCCGGCTATGGCGCTTATTATGCCGAGATTCGACTGAAAGCCCGTTGAAAAGGTCATGACCGCTTCGACGCCCAGAAAATCGGCAAGTTCCGCCTCAAGTTCGTTGTGCAAATCCAAGGTTCCGTTTAAAAATCTCGAACCGGAACAGCCTGTCCCGTATTTTTCGACAGCCTTGATTGCAGCCTCCATTACCTCGGGGTGCACCGTAAGGCCGAGGTAATTGTTGGAGCCGAGCATGATGCGGCGCTTGCCTTCCATTATAACCTCGATATCCTGTTTGGACTCCAGCTGGTGGAAATACGGGTAGATGCCGGCCTTTATCACCTCTTCGGCCGTGGTGAAATCCCTGCATTTTTTGAATATTGACATTCCTTGGTTTCCTCCCCTTTTTTACCTTAATTGAAAGTCAGTCAAGGTAGCGTCGTATCTGTCAATCAGCTTAATAATACCACAGCTTTCCTAAAATGAACAGAAAAAAGCGCAAAGAGGCAAAGATTTTGCAACTTATTTACTTTGGGTCTACAATTTGTTAATATGCTCATACCAGAATAATATTCGCCATATAAGGAAATCCAAGATGAAAAGATGCGTATTTTTAGTCCAGGCCGCGGCGCTCCTTCTGCTTGTACTCTCCGCCTGCTCGGCAAAGCCCGAAAAGGCGGGGACAAGCATCTTCGCAATGGATACGATAATCACTATGGAAGCATACGGCGAAGGCGCGCAGGAGGCTCTGGATGAGGCCGCGCGGAGGCTCTACTCCCTCGACGACCTGCTCTCGGCGACAAAAGAGGACAGCGAGATATCGAAAATCAACAAATCGGCGGGCAGCTTCGTCACCGTTTCGGACGAGGTGATAAGGCAGCTTGAAGCCGCGCTGGAAGTCTCGCGCCGCAGCGGCGGGGCCTTCGATGTCTCCGTGCAGCCGCTTGTCAGCCTCTGGGGCTTCGGCACGGAGAACCCGCATGTGCCCGGCCCCGAAGTAATCGAAGAGGCGCTCCGATATGTGGACTACAGGAAGATTGAGATAAGCGGCTCCTCGGTGAGGCTCTCAGAGGGCATGTCCATCACGCTCGGCGCGATAGCCAAGGGCTACGCTGCAAAGGAGCTGTCCGAAATGCTCAAAAGCCGGGGCATAAGCTCCGCCATACTCTCTCTCGGCGGGAACGTCCAGGCCATAGGCTCAAAGCCCGACGGCTCCAAATGGAGGGTGGCGCTTCAGGACCCGAAAAATCCCGCCGGAACCGCCGGCCTGTTTGAGCTTTCGGACATGGCGGCCGTCACCTCGGGGGGCTACGAGCGATATTTCGAGCAGGACGGGAAAATCTATCACCACATCCTGGACCCCAAGACGGGCTACCCCTCCGGGAGCGGGCTTATCTCGGTGACAATCGTATGTAGGGACGGCATGACGGCGGACGCCCTCTCGACCGCGCTCTTTGTCTTAGGCGAAGATAAGGCCGTCGAATACTGGCGCGATTACGGCGGCTTCGAGGCCGTCCTTATCACGGAGGACGGACGCATGCTCGTAACCGAGGGGCTGCGCGACAGCTTCAGGCAAAACGGGGAAAATTACTCCCTTGTTTACGTGCAAAAAGGAGGAGACTGATGCGCAGGGTATCGAATAAGGCGCTGATAATTATATTCGCATGTCTCCTTCTCATCTCCGCCGCATGGATACTGGTAGCTTCGAACATCAGGCAGGACGAGCTGACTGCGGAAATCTACGTCGACGGGAAGCTCATGTACAGACTTGACCTCGGAAAGGTTGACGAGGAGTACACGATAGAGCTTCCGCACAACACCGTGCTCGTCGGCAAGGGCGAGATTTCCATGCTGAGGGCCGACTGCCCGGACCAGCTCTGCGTCAGACAGGGGGTTATAAGAAGCGGGCTTCGCCCGATTATCTGCCTTCCCAACAGGGTTGAGATTAGGATTTTAAAGGACAGCGGCGTGGACGCTGTTACAGGTGGTCGCCCATGAGCATTAAACGAATCGCAACAATCGCCGCCTTCACCGCGATAGCGCTCACGATTTTCATGCTTGAGGCCCAGATACCGGTCATCATCGCGGTTCCTGGCATAAAGCTCGGGCTGGCAAATATTGTGACGCTCGTCGCGCTCTACATCCTTTCAAAAAAGGACGCCGGGATTATACTAGCGCTCAGGATTGTGCTCGGCAGCATTTTCGCGGGCAACTCGATGGTCTTCCTCTACAGCGCGGCCGGCGGGCTTTTGAGCTTCGCCTCGGTCTGCTTAATTAGCTCCGTTCTCACGGAAAAGCAAATCTGGGCCGTGGGCGTTGTTTCGGCCATAGCGCACAACCTGGGGCAGATTATTGTCGCCGCGCTCGTCATGGACTCCCCCGCCCTGCTCTGGTACCTGCCCTGGCTCATCATCGCCGCCGTCATTACCGGCACCTTTACCGGGTTCTCGGCGCAGTTTGCCGTTAAAAGCCTCAAGAGAATGAGGTTAAGATAAACTATTAATCAAAATAATAGCCTTTCAAGGAGTTGTTATGAAAACCAAAGCAATATTCGCGGGCCTGTGGACGGTCCTTTGCCTTATTCTGAGCCTTGCCGCCTGCAGCCCGAAAAAAGAGACGCTCACCATCAAATCCGCGCCGCCGCCTTCGCCCACCGAGGCGCCCCTGACCGGCTTTTTGCTTGATGCACAGGAATTCTTCGGCGGGTCCTGCATTATAGTCGCAAAAACTATTAAGCTCACAGGCGACATCACGCTCACCGTGGATGCGGCTTTGATTCTGGACGAGGACGAGGCCTACACCCTCGACCTAAACGGACGCAAGCTCACCGCTTCCGTAACGAAATCGGGCGGAGCCCTGATTTCCTGCGTTAAAGGCACCCTTACCGTCATTGACTCCAAGGGCAATGGGGAAATCTCCTTCACCGCTTCTGCGGACGGGGCCGCCCTTATGTGCAAGGACTCGGGCGAAATCGTCGTAAACGGCATTAAAATCGACGTGTCCGACCCCGAGGAGAGCGGCGCGAGCGCGATTTTCGTAAAATCAGGCGGAAAAATGACTGTTAAGGACGGAACCTTTACGGGCGGCACCTCCATCACAGTTGAAAATTCGCAGGTCGACCTCACAATTGAGGGCGGGAGCTTCTCCGGCTTTGTAAATCTGGGAGATGACGGGACCGGCATAGAGGCCTTCCTTGCAGAGCGAAAAAGGGCCGCAACGACCACCGAGGGCAATATAACTGTAAGCTAAAAATACTTTACACCTCAAAATGGAATAAAACGGTAGCCGGAAAGCAGATGTGCCCCGAGAAGGGGGCGGAATCATGGAAAAATGTGCCGGTCGCGCTTTTAGGGCCAAAAAAGTCATAGCGGAAGCTTTTGCCTCGCCGCCTTTATGATTTGCTACGCCCGCCTCATACGGGTATTGCAGTTGCACCATACCTTTACTTACCGCAAACGGGCTTAAACGCCCCCGCGAAAGAACCGGAATAAACTCTGGATATCCAAACCAATTGTCTAGACAAGGGAACTGAAGATTATGAAGAAGCTGAGATATATTGTTTTGTCTTTGCTCCTGATTGCAACATTTGCCGCCTGCGGGAATAATGCCGAACCGAACGCTACATCGGCGCCCGCGCCTGTCCCGACTTCATTCACTACAGAGGCGTCAGCTCTGACTGATTTGGCTGTTCTAAAAACCTTTTCCATATCAGCATCTGAATTAATAGACGCAATGGCGGAATCATTTAAGGGCAGCGGCTATGTCAACGCCTTTATTGCCGAACCTGCTGTGGCCGAGACAGATGAAACCGCTTTCGGCAAAGCCATAACATACACATTCCAGGTTTGCGACGGAGTTCAATGTGTAATATGTGAAGCAAAGGCTGATGAGAAAGTTTATTCGGTTTTTCTTGTCGGCGACACCTCAAAAATGCAGGCGGATAAGGGCGAGACTTTCGGGGCCTATGCGGCCGTTTTGATAAATAATCTTGAGAGCAATAATGACATTTCGGCGGCAATTGAAGCGAAACTGGATATAGCAAACTCAGGTTTTACGGATGGAACCGTCAACACGGCGGAAGGGAGCGAGGCCAGCTTTACGTACATGGTTGTCGGCGGCGTAGCCATGCTTTTAATTTCCGCACGTTGAATTTTTGCATCGATTTAACATGATAAAATAGTGCTTGACAAAATTAACCTCATTTGCTACACTACTCACAATATCAAAATCCGAAACGCAGTGATGGAGAAAACGGATTGCCAAACCTTCTCTCAGGGAGCCGTTGGCTGGTGCGAAACGGCAGAAGGAGCAAGCCCGAACTCACTCCGGAGCGGCCGGCTGAAAGCTTTGGCAAGTAGGTCAGGACGGGTTTCCCGCCGTTATCAAGGGAGGGCATTGTTGGATGCCTCAGAGTGGGCGCGTGCGCGCCAATAAGAGTGGTACCGCGGAAGTTCAGGCTTTCGTCTCTTGCTATAGGCAAAAGACGAAAGCCTTTTTTATGTTAAAAATCAGACATCGAAAGCAAATCTACTTATCCGCTTAAAGCGGCCAAAAAAGCAAAAAGCGCGGCCCGTCTGGGCCCCTTCACATAAAATCGCGAAAGGATGGTACAGACATGAAGCTCTCTTTTTCCACCCTCGGATGCCCCGACTTCGATTGGTCCGACATCTATTCCGTGGCGAAGGACTTCGGCTTCGACGGAATCGAGATGCGCGGCCTCGGAGACAAAATCTTCAGCGTGCACGCAAAGCCCTTTTCCAAAGAGGGGCTGCCCGGAACGCTGAAACTCCTGAAAAAGCTGAAACTGGAGATACCCTGCCTCTCCTCCGGCTGCTGCCTTGCCGACAAGGAGAAGGCCGAGGAAAACCAGAAGGAGCTTAAAGAGTACATAGACCTCGCGGCAAAGCTCGGCTCCTCATATATACGCATACTCGGCGACTACACCGCGGAGCCCCGCGCCGAGGTGGACGACGAATTCGTTCTTGAGCAGCTAAAGCGCCTGATTCCCTACGCCGAGGAAAGGGGCGTGACCCTCCTTCTGGAGACAAACGGCGTCTACACCGACACGGCGAGGCTGGCAAGGCTTCTCGCGAGGGCGCAGAGCGACTATGTCGGCGCGCTCTGGGACGTCCACCATCCCTTCCGCTTTGCAGGCGAGGCGCCCGAGAAAACGGTGCAGAACCTCGGCGCCTTCATCAAGTTTACGCATTTCAAGGATTCGGTTATGCAGGACGGCAAGGTTTGCTACCGCATGATGGGAGAGGGCGACCTGCCGATTGACGAGATTATGCTCGCCCTAAGCTCGATTAACTACGAGGGCTATCTCTCGCTCGAGTGGCTCAAGCGCTACGCCCCCGACCTTACGGACCCCGGCATAGTCTTCCCCCACTTTGCCAACTTCATGGAACGCTACATAAAGAAGGGCAAGGCGAGGACCCGCCTCTTCGACAACCGAAGCGGCACGGGCAAGTACATCTGGGAAAAGGAGACGCTCATCGACCTAACCTTCCCTCAGGTCCTGGACCGCGTGGTCGAGGAGTTCCCGGACCAGATAGCCTTCAGCTACACCACGCTCGACTACACCCGCACCTACGCCGAGTTTAAGGAGGACGTCGACACCTTCGCCCGCTCGCTCATAGCTCTCGGCGTCCGGCCCGGAGACAAGGTTGCGATATGGGCGACCAACGTGCCGCAGTGGTTCATCACCTTCTGGGCCGCCACAAAGATAGGTGCCGTGCTCGTCACGGTCAACACCGCGTACAAAATACACGAGGCTGAGTACCTGCTCAGACAGTCCGACACCCATACGCTCGTGATGATAGACGGCTTTAAGGATGCAAACTATGTTGAGATTATGCGCGAGCTTGTGCCCGAGCTCGAGCACACCGAGCCCGGCAAGCCCATACGCAGCGCGCGCCTGCCCTTCCTCAGGAACATCATCACGATAGAATCCCGCCAGAAGGGCTGCCTGAGCTGGGAGGATGCGATTGCGCTCGCGGATAAGGTTCCGATTGAGGAGGTGTACCGCCGCGCTATTATGCTGGATAAGCACGATGTTTGCAACATGCAGTATACCTCCGGCACCACGGGCTTCCCGAAGGGCGTCATGCTCACGCACTACAACGTTGTAAACAACGGCAAGACCATCGGCGACAACATGGACCTTTCGACGGCTGACAGGATGCTGATTCACGTCCCGATGTTCCACTGCTTCGGCATGGTGCTCGCGATGACCGCCGCCGTGACGCACGGGGCGACAATGTGCCCGATTCCCGCCTTCTCGCCGAAGCTCTCGCTCGAGTGCATAACCCGCGAGAAGATAACCTGCTGCCACGGCGTGCCGACGATGTTCATAGCGATGCTCGAGCACGAGGATTTCGACAAGACGGACTTTTCGCATATGCGCACGGGCATCATGGCCGGCAGCCCCTGCCCTATTAAGGTCATGAGGGACGTAATCGAAAAGATGAACATGAAGGAGATTACCATAGTCTACGGCCAGACCGAGGCCTCGCCCGGCTGCACGATGAGCCGCGTCGACGACCCGATTGAGGTGCGCGTCAACACTGTCGGCCGCGCCCTGCCCGGCGTCGAGTGCAAAATAGTACACCCCGAGACCGGCGAGGACCTGCCCGACAACGTCGACGGCGAGTTCGTCGCGCGCGGCTACAACATAATGAAGGGCTACTACAAAATGCCCGCCGCGACCGCCGCGGCCATCGACAAGGACGGCTGGCTGCACACCGGCGACCTTGCGCGCCGCGACGAAAACGGCAACTTCAAAATTACAGGGCGCATAAAGGACATGATTATCCGCGGCGGGGAGAACATCTACCCGAAGGAGATTGAGGACTTCCTCTACACCCACCCGAAGGTCTCGGACGTTCAGGTCGTCGGCGTGCCCGACAAGCAGTACGGCGAGGAAATCATGGCCTGGATAATTCCGAAGGCCGGCGTCACAATCACAGAGGAAGAGATAAAGGACTACGTGCGAAACCACATGGCGAAGCACAAAACCCCGCGCTACGTCGTCTTCGTCGACAGCTTCCCGATGAACGCGGCGGGCAAAATCCTGAAATACAAAATGCGCGAGATGGCGGTGGATATGCTGAATCTCCACGCTGCGAACAACATTGAAACGGCTTAAAACGGAAACGGGGCGGCTCTGGCCGCCCCGTATTTTAATAGGCCCCCCGAGGCCTCCTCCCCTACCGTTTCCTGAAAGCGGCTCCCGGAGCCGGCGTCCGGGCAATCACAAACAAATTCGGCAGGTCGGAGCAAAAATAAGCCATGAGGTTATTTCCTGAACAAAAAGTTAATTTAATGTTCAAAACCGTTTATTATTCGTCTAAAATGTGCTATACTGCGTATTCGGATAATACTTTGTTGGCGGGGAATAAGATGTCGCTGGTATCGATTCGCAAAACCGAAGATTACAGGCAGGAAACCGTGGACGCCGCGATAGCGCGGCATTTTGATGCGCTCGGAGTGGAAAAGGACCTGCGCCCCGGCATGAAGGTCACTCTGAAGCCGAACCTTCTCACCGCGCGCAGGCCCGAGCAGGCGGTCACAACCCACCCTTCGGTCCTTCTGGCCGTCGCCAAATGGCTGAGGGAGAGAGGAATCGAGGAGATTACGGTCGCCGACAGCCCCGGTGGGCCCTATGTCACCGCAGCCCTTCGGACCGTGTACTCGGTTTCGGGCCTCAGGGCGCTCGAAGGACCTTACAGGCTCAATTACGACACGGGCTTTAAGGAAATAAGGTGCCCCGAGGGCTTTGTCAACCGCAGCTTCAACATCATAAATCCTCTCGCGGAGGCCGATTATATAATAAACATAGCAAAGCTCAAAACCCACGGCATGACCACGCTCTCCGCGGGCATCAAGAACCTTTTCGGGGCGATACCCGGCCTGCAAAAGCCCGAGTTCCACTACAAATACCCCGAACTGCGCGCCTTTTCAAACATGCTTCTCGAGCTTGCCGCCACGGTGGGCCCGGACGTCACGGTCATCGACGCGGTCGAGGCCATGGAGGGCAACGGGCCGAACGCCGGGGACATGCGCTACATGGGACTTACGCTTGCCTCGCGCGATGTCTACGCGCAGGACTATGTGGCGGCAAAGCTGATGGGGCTTGAGCCCGAGAGCATCGCGATGCTGAAGATCGCCCTTGAAAAAGGGCTCATTTCGCCCGAGGAGATCGAGCTTGCCGGCGATAAAGTGCAGCCGCCCGAAACGCCGTTTAAGCTGCCGGACAGCGCGACGCTCGACTTCATGAGCTTTGTGCCGAAGCTCTTCAGGGAGCCGGCCCGCAGGATTATGTCGAACTTCCTGCGTCCGCTGCCGAAACTTGAGCGCGAAAAGTGCATCGGCTGCGGCAAATGCGCCGAGAGCTGCCCGCCCCATATCATAAAAATCACGGGCGGAAAGGCCGTTTTTCCCACAGAAGGCTGCATATCCTGCTTCTGCTGCCAGGAAATGTGCCCTGTCCACGCGATAAAGGTCAAGCGAAAACTAAGAAGGTCAAAATAAAGCAAGGCGGGCTTTTATGCTCCGCCTTGTTGCATTTTATGAGCAAATTTTCAGATAATAAGTATTCGGTAAACAAGGAATCGCCTTAAAGCGGTTCAATAAAGACGGAAGAAGGCGTTGCCTATTATTATCCCACGTCTGAAAAACACGAAGTTCATGGACATAGCGCAGCACCTTCCGACGGCGGTGCTGCTTGTTATCATAATCGCATGGATAAGGTCCGGAGAGGACCTCTCGGTTGAAAACCTCTGGTCCTACACGCCGGAAAACTACGTGGCGGCGATACTGTTTTTCCTCTTGATATACGCGTTCAAGAGCCTGTCCTTCCTCATCCCCATCGTCGTTATATACGTCGCGGCGGGCAGCATGTTCGGCCCCGTTACCGCGATTGTCGTCAATATAATCGGCGCGGGGATAGTCGTGACCATACCGTACTGGATAGGCTATTACTTCGGCGCGGGCTTTGCGGGAACGCTTCTGTCAAGATACAAAAAGTTTGAAGAGTTTATAAAATCAAGAGAGGGCAACAGCTGGTTCGTCTCCTGTTTTCCGAGGACGATACCCTTCCTGCCCCTGAAAACCATCAGCCTTTACCTCGGTTCGCTCAAGGTCCCCTACTTTAAATACCTGTTCGGTAGCGTGCTCGGGCTCCTGCCGCTACTTGTCTCGGTCACGCTCGCGGGAGCGAGCATAACCGAGCCGCAATCGCCGACCTTTATCGTCTCCGTTATTATCATGGTCCTCTCCTCAGGGGTCTCGCTCATCGTCTACCTCTGGATAGAGCGGAGCAAGAAGAGAAGGGAAAAGCAGAATCAGCCCGCAGAGCCGGGCGCGGGCAAGCGTTAAAACGCAAAGTTGCCGTTAACAAACACCGGGACCTCTTTCCCCTCGCGCGTTATGCCGGTTATCGAAAGGTCCGGGGTGCCCACCATGAAGTCGACGTGGGTTATGGAGTCGTTGAGGCCCGCGGCCAGCTTCTCCTCCTTGGACATATTCGCGCCGTTTTTGACGCAGGGGTAGGCTTCGCCGAAGGCGAAGTGGCAGGAGGCGTTCTCGTCAAAGAGCGTGTTGTAAAAAAGTATTCCGGTGTTGGAAATCGGGGAGTCGTAGGGCACCAAAGCCACCTCGCCGAGGTAGGAAGCGCCCTCGTCCACGCTCAGCTCGCTCTCGAGGAACTTTAGTCCCTTTTCGGCAAAGGCACTGACTATCTTGCCGTCCTTCAGCTCAAAACCGAATCCATCGACTATATTGCCGCCGAGCACAAGGGGCTTCGAGGCGAAAACAATACCGTTGACCGCGTCCCTTTTGGGCGCGGAGAAGACCTCCTCGGTCGGGATATTGGCGCAGAACTCAATCCCGTCGAGCGTAATCTCGCTTCCGCCCTCCCAGAAGTGGTTTTCGGGCATTCCTACCACAAGGTCGGTGCCGAGCGAGTTTTTAAAGCGCAGCTCCTTGAACTGGTACTCGTTGAGTTTCTCTTTCCGCTCCTTGAGCTTCCTGCAGTGCTCGTCCCAGAGCCTTACCGGGTCACCGTCCGCGCTTACGTGCACTGCGCTGAAAATTGCTTCCCACAGCGCGTTCATCGCGGCCTCCCCCTTTAACTCCGGGAATACCTTCTCTGCCCACGCGAGTGTCGGCACCGATGCAACGCACCAGGAGTTGAAATTTGTCATCTGACGGCGGCGGAAGGGCTCTAAGGCCTTTCCCTGAGCTACGTTGGTGCGCTTAAGGCGCTCCGGGTCCACCCCCTTCAATGCCTCAGGGTCAGTTGAGTATATCGACAGCCATGCCGCACCGGCCTCGGAATAGTCGTTGTGGAAGTGCGAAAACCACTCGGGCACCTCGTCGAAGACGGAATCTTCCGCGCGCAGATACTTCTCCCGGGTCAGAAAATCATCCACCCAGCGCGTTACGACCTCGCGGCAGCCCGCGTCGTAGGCCGCCGAGGCGCACAGACGCACAAAGGGCGCGCAGTCCACCGGCGCCACAATCACAACGGTCTGGCCCTTTTGCACGTTGAGCCCTTTTTCAATCAGCAGCTTTGCGTATTTATTAAGTCTAGTATCCATCCAGGTTTTCTCCCTTCGCTTGCTTAAGCATCGATTTGCATTATTATAGCCGCATGGAAGTATAATAATGTCAATATAGCCATGGATATTTTTTATCTCACTGCTTGAGGTAAAGACAGCCCCAAAAGGGCCGCTTTGCCAGAGTAGTATAGCATGCCCCGCTGAAAAAGTCACCGGCTGAGCGCGCCGAAAGGACAGTTTTATCAAAGAAGTTTACAACGAAGACAAAAAGATATATAATATTCCAGCAATTTAATTCCAGCAAGGGAGCTTATCATGAAATTCAGCGAAATGGTTTATGAACGCATAGATATAGAAAAGACCAAGGCGGCCATCCTCGAGTGCATATCGCGCCTTAAGAGCGCGCAGAGCTTCGAGGAGGCCGACAGCGTTTTTCTTGAGGTTGAAAAGCTTTCTTCAAGAATAGACACCATGTACTCTCTCGCCTATGTGCGTCATGAGATAAACACCGAGGACGAGTATTACAGCGCAGAAAACGACTTTATGGACGAAAGCCTGCCGCTGCTTCAGGAGAGCGTGCAGCAGTGGTCCATCGCGCTGCTGAATTCCAAGTTCCGCCCGCAGTTCGAGGAGAAGTACGGCAAGCTCATGTTCTCGAACATCGAGATTCAGCTCAAGACCTTCTCCCCCGAAATAGTGCCGGAGCTTCAGGAGGAAAACAAGCTCACCACCGAATACACGAAGCTCATAGCCTCGGCGCAGATTCCCTTCGAGGGCGGAGTCTATACCCTATCCCAGCTTGCCCCCTTCAAGCAGGACCCCGACGACACAAGGAGGCTGAAAGCCTGGGAAGCCGACGGCCGGTTTTACATGGAAAACGGCGAAAAGCTCGACGAGATATACGACAGGCTCACCGCCCTTCGCGACCTCATGGCGAAAAAGCTCGGCTACAAGAACTTCATCGAACTCGGCTATTACAGGATGAACCGCAACAGCTACGGCAAGGACGAGGTCGAGAAGTTCCGCGCCGCCGTGAGAAAATACCTAGTCCCGCTGGCGGCAAAGATATATGCGGAACAGGCCAAAAGAATCGGCAGGCCTTACCCCTTAAGCTACGCCGACGCCGCGCTCGAGTTTAGAAGCGGAAACCCGAAGCCTCAGGGCTCGCCCGAGGACATACTTGCCCAGGGCCGGAAGTTCTACCACGAGCTCTCCAAAGAGACCGCGGAGTTTATCGACTTCATGTATGAGCGCGAGCTCCTCGACGTCCTGAGCCGCAAGGGCAAGGCGGGAGGCGGCTTTTGCATTTCCCTGCCCGACTACAAGGCTCAGTTTATCTTTGCAAACTTCAACGGAACCTCGCACGACGTTGAGGTCATAACGCACGAGGCGGGCCACGCCTTTGCAGGCCATATCTGCCGCGACATCGTGCCGATGGAAAACCGCCAGCCCACGCTCGAGGCCTGCGAGGTTCATTCGATGACAATGGAGTTTTTCGCCTGGCCCTGGGCGGAGGGCTTTTTCGGGCCGGACACGAAAAAATTCCTCTACAGCCACCTCTCCGGGGCGCTGACCTTCATCCCCTACGGGACGATGGTCGACCACTTCCAGCATATAATCTACGAAAGGCCGGAGCTGAGGCCGGAAGAGCGCCACGAGGTCTGGAAGGAGCTCACGGCCGAATACATGCCCTGGATAAGGCTCGGCGAGATTCCCTTCTACGGCGAAGGGCGCGCGTGGCAGAGGCAGATGCACATCTACGAGCGCCCGTTCTACTATATAGACTACTGCCTTGCACAGACGGTCGCTCTGCAGTTCTGGGCCCTAATGCAGAAAGACATGAGGGAGGCCTGGAACCGCTACATGGCCTACGTAAGGCTCGGCGGCACGAAGACCTTCACGGAGCTAGTCGCGGCCGCAGGGCTTGACACGCCCTTTGGAGAGCGCGCCCTTGAAACTGTCTCCAAGGCAGCCGAAAAATGGCTTGAGAGTGTCGATATCTCTTCCTGCTGAAGCGGCCTGTCCTCGAGATTAACTGTAAAGGGGTCCTCGTATGACTGATAAAAAAGAGAAATTTAATTTAAGAAAAGGCATTGTTTTAGTCTCGGCAATTGCCCTTATCCTGACCCTGCTTGCCGCCTGCAAGAAGAAGGAGCCGGTAATTGTCGAGCCCCCGGCTCCGCTGGTCGTGGCCTTCGACGGCTTCGACGGGAACTTCAACCCCTTCACCGCCGAATCCGCTAACGATTTGGCCGTCGTCGAGCTCACGGGCGTCAAGCTCCTGACAACTGACAGGTCGGGCGCAGTGGTCTACAACGCCGCCGAGGGGGAAACCGTACTTCTGGACGGCAAAACCTACATATACAAAGGGATAGCCAGCGTAACCGTAAACCGCGACAGCGAGGACAAGACCGTCTACACCTGGAAGCTGCGTGAGGACGTCAAGTTCAGCGACGGCCGGCCGCTGACCGCCGACGACGTGATATTTACATATTACACCCTTCTCGACCCTAAATACGAAGGGCCTTCGAAGCTGAACACCGTCGACATCGTCGGTCTTCAGGAATACCGCACGCAGACAACGCCGAGGGTCTTCAACAAGTATCTCGCGCTCTCGGAAGCGATATACAAGGCCGGCGAGGGCCACATCTGGACCGGCAAGGAAGGCTGGAGCCTGGAGATGCAGACCTTCTTCTGGGAGACCCTGCGGAAGATTTGGATTGAGGACATCAGGGCCATCGTCGACTACGTCTCCGAAAAGTACACGAGCTACGCCCCGCAGTACATCGGCTTTTCCGCCGACGAGACCGCGGCCCGCGACGAGCTGAAGCTTGTGCTCGCGATGGCGGTATGGGGCTTCGGGAGCTTTGAGAAGGTCAGCGCGATTGCGCGGGCCGACGAGAACGGCAACCCTATGGTGGATTCAAAAGGAGAATACATCCTTGCACCCGAAGGGGAATCGGGTGTAGAGGTCAAGATATGGGCCAGGGACGAAAACGGAAACTATATTTTCAAGGGCAAGTACACTAACAAAACCTGGGATTTGGCCAATACCTTCCCGACCATCGAGGACTTCTACGCCGAGTGTCACACAGCCTTCGCCGGGGACCCCGTGAAGTACTGGGAGACCGCGGGAGTGGACAGCACCGACGTTTACAAGTCGGCGCAGTCGGCCTTCATCCTCGAATGGGGTCCGAAGGACAGGTCCCTCGAGGGCAAGGGCATACCAAATATAGAGGGCATAAGGAAAATCGACGACTACACCGTCGAGGTAACGACAAACGGCTATTCGGACACCGATCTATTCACCCTTGGAGTCACGGTCGCGCCTTTGCATTACTACGGCGATGAGAGCAAGTACGACTACGAGAACAACAAATTCGGCTTCGACTTCGGGGATGTCTCCCGCGCGACCTCGAAGGTTCTGGCCCTCCTCGGCGCCGGCCCCTACAAGTTCGTAAAATACGCGGACGGCACAGTCTACTTTGAAGCCAACGAGCACTATTACAAGGGCGCGCCGAACATCGCGGAGCTGCAGTTCAAGGTCATGGACGAGGAAGAGCTGATCTCGGGAATACAGAGCGGGACGGTGGACATAGCCTCGCCCGACTTTAGCGCCGGGACAGTCGAAAAAATCAAATCCATAAACTCAAACGGGGAGCTCAGCGGGGATACGATAAGCACGATAACGGTTGAACACCCCGGCTACGGCTATATCGGAATCAACGCCAACACGGTCAGCGTGGGCGGCGTGCCCGACGGCGAAGCCTCCCTGAACCTGCGCAAAGCCCTTGCGGTTCTCTTCGCCGTATACAGGGACGAGAGCATAGAGAGCTACTACGGCGAGAGAGCCTTCGTAATCGACTATCCGCCCGCAAACAGCCTCTGGGAGCCCCCGAAGCCCGGCAGCGAGAACTACGAGAGCGCCTTTTCAAGGGATTTAAACGGCGAGCCCCTGTATATCAAAGAGCTGCCGCAGCTTGCCGTAGCGGAGGAGCAGATACCTTCCGCGGTCATGACGCGCGAGGAAAAGTACAAAGCGGCTCTCTCGGCCGCGGTTGATTACCTCAAGGCCGCCGGCTACACGTGGGACGAAGCCTCGGGTAGATTTACGCTCGCTCCGGTGGGAGCAAAGCTTGAGTACGAAGTGCTGGTCCCCGGCTCCGGCGAGGGTGACCACCCTTCCTACAAAATCTGCACCTCGGTGAAGGAAGCGCTCAAGAAAATCGGAATTAACCTCGTGATAGAGGATATGGCGAGTACGGACAAGTTCTGGGAAAAGCTGAGGTCCGGCACTCATGAAATATGGTGCGCAGCCTGGGAGTGGGACCCGATAATCGGCCCCGATTTGTACGAGATGTATCACAGCTTAAGCATCGCCGGTGTGAGCGGCTCTGGTTCGAACTACTATCACATTCAAAACGGCCAGCTCGACGACCTCATCGTGCAGATGGTAAAGAGGGGAAGCGACTCTGTCAGGAGAGACGCCTACAAGCGCTGCATGGAAATCGTAACCGAATGGGCCGTCGAGATACCCGTCTACCAGAAACGCAACTGCTATGTATTCAGCACGCAGCGTGTGGACATAAACAGCCTAACGCCGCATCTCACCTCCTGCTGGGACTGGAAGAACGACATAGAGCTTTTGGAGAAGTTCCCGGTTTACGTGAATAAAGAGTAAATTTTAAAGGGTGCGCCTCGACAGGGCGCACCCTTGTTCTTATGTAAACGCCGGAGCGCGGAAGCGCCCCGGCGTTTTTAGTTGAACGCTAAGACAACTCGTTTTTACTCAATCGCAAGCACATATCATTCCAGTGAAAAACATAAGAGCCCTATTTTACATACTTCGCTATCACAGCCTCGGCGGTGAGGATGCCGTCGACCGCCGCGGAGACTATGCCTCCGGCGTAGCCCGCGCCCTCGCCGCAGGGGTAGATGCCTCGGATATTCGACTGCCTGTCCTCGCCCCTTACAATCCGGACCGGCGAGGAACTTCTCGTCTCGGGCGCGGTCAAAACCGCGTCCGGGCTGTCAAAGCCTTCCAGCCTGCGGCCAAACTCGGGCAGCGCTGCGGCAAGGGTATCGCAGATTTTGTCGGGCAGCACCCTGCGTATGTCGCCGAAGACGACGCCGGGGGCGTATGTCGGGGTGACGCCGCCCGCCCCTGTACTCGGGCGCCTCTTTAGAAAATCGCCGACGAGCTGGAACACCGCCCTATAGCCTGCCCCGCCCTCTGAAAAGGCCCTGCGCTCAATCTCCCGCTGCCAGTACATCCCGCCGAGCGGCCCCTTATAGGGAAAATCCTCGGGCGTGAGCGTCACAAGGAGAGCCGAGTTTGCGTTTTCCCCGCCGCGGTCCGAATAGCTCATGCCGTTTGTCACGACGCCGCCTTCCTCGGAAGCCGCCGCCACGACAAAGCCGCCGGGGCACATGCAGAAGGTGTAGGCCGAGCCGTTTTTCAGGTGGCAGGCGAGCTTGTAGTCGGCGGGCGGCAGCGCAGGGTGCCCCGCAAAAGCGCCGTACTGGGCCCTGTCGATATCGCGCTGCAGATGCTCGATTCTAACGCCCATCGAGAAGGGCTTCGGCTCCATCGCCACGGAGCCGGATAAGAGCATTTCGTAGGTGTCCCTCGCGCTGTGGCCTATCGCGAGGATAAGGTCGGAGCAGGCAAGAGAGTATCTCCCTCCCCCTTCCTCAATAATGGCCGAGCGGATTTCACTCCCCGCCTCAAAGCCGGCCAGCTTGTTCCCGAAACGGACCTCTCCGCCGAGGGCCTCGATTCTCTTCCTTAAGCTCTGGACCACGCCGACGAGTATGTCCGTCCCGACATGGGACTTTGAGCTGTACAGAATGCTCCCGGGCGCGCCGGCGTCCACGAGCTGCCTTAGCACCCAGCCGATGCGCGGGTTTTTCGTGCCCGTCGTGAGCTTCCCGTCGGAGAACGTACCTGCCCCGCCCTCGCCGAACTGCACGTTGCACTCGGGGTCGAGCTCCCCGGTCTTCCAGAAACGCTCGACCTTGTCGCGCCTTGTGAGCGCGTCGGGCCCGCGCTCAATAACTATTGGCTTTAGACCCGCCTCGGCCAGGACCAGGGCGGCGAACATCCCCGCGGGGCCGAAGCCGACCACAAGGGGGCGCTTATCGCACCTGGCTCCGGGTATGCGGTACTCAAAGGTCTCAGCCTTGGACACGCGCGGGTTGTTAAGGCGCCTTAGTATCCTGTCTTCGTTTTCGAGCCCGACGTCGACCGTGTAGACGAAATGTATGTTGCTTTTTCTGCGCGCGTCTATCGACTTTCTGTGCAGCGCAAGGGAGAGAATATCACCCTTCGACACGCCCAGAATCAAGGCGCATTTTTCAGGCAGCGAGGCTTCGCTCTCATCCAGCGTTAAAACTATGTCTCGTATTCTCAGCATAACGATTCAACCTTTAATCAGACTTCTAACCTTTTAAAGCGGCCGGATTGGAGGCTGCGCTCCTCCCGCGGGCAAAGATAAGCGCGGCCGCTTGAATTAAACATTTCCCAGCCTGCCGGCGAGCCGCCCGCTGGACCAGGCCCACTGCAGGTTGTAGCCGCCACAGCGCCCGTCGACGTCCAGGACCTCCCCGGCGGCGAAAAGCCCCGGGCAGATTCTGCTCTCCAGGGTCCGGCTGTCAAACTCTGATGTCCGTATGCCGCCCGCCGTGACCTGTGCGTTTTCAAAGCCCGTCGTCCCCGTGACCGCGAAGCTAAAATTCTTAACCGCGCGGGCGATTTTATAGAGCTGACCGTCCTTCAGCGCGGAGACGGGCAGCGAAAGGGCGACTTCCGCGTATTTCAGTACAGTCTGCCCGAGGCGTTTGTTCAGGATTCCTGTGAGGAAGTCTTCGCAGCTCCGCCCCGCCCCGCTTATCCTGAGCTCGAAAAGGATTGCCGCGACCTCCTCTTCCCCGTACTCGGGCATCAAATCAAGCGAGATTTCAAGGTCCTTTCCGGTCGAGGCATATCGGGATACTTCGAATACGGCGGGGCCGCTCAGCCCGTACTCGGTGAACAGCACCTCGCCCGAGCTTGTGCATAGCGCCTTCCCGCCGCGAAGCACGGTTACCTTCGCGTCCGTCTTAATGCCCTTTAGAGCCTTAGTAAACCTGTTGTCGGTTTTCACCTGAACGAGCGAGGGAAAAAGGGCCGTGCGGCTGTGCCCGAGCGCTTCTAGCAGCCTGTAGCCCGACATCGTCCCGCCGAGTTTTGGCGACGCCGCCCCGCCCGCCGCGACTATAAGCTTGTCCGATTTGATTTTCCCGCCCGATGTCTCGGTAACAAACACCGCACCTTCCTTCTTAATTGACAGGGCCTCGGTCTCGCAGCGCAGCTCGATGTTGGGGCGCGCCAGGGCAAAGCGCAGGATGTCGAGGACGCTGTTAGCCTGCATGCTGTAGGGATAGACCCTGCCGCTTTCCTCGGTCCGGGCAATAAGGCCAAGCGAGCGGAAGAAATCAAGAGTCGCTTCAAGTCCGAAGTAGTCCAGGGCGGGCTTTACAAAGAGCCTGTCCTCGCCGAAATAGTGCGAGGGGTCCAAATCAATGTTTGTCAGATTGCAGCAGCCGTTGCCCGTGGCAAGGAGCTTTCTGCCAACGCGGGCCTGCCTTTCAATAAGAATAACCCGGTTTTCCCCGTCCTCGGCGGCCGTAATCGCTGCCATCATGCCCGAGGCGCCGCCCCCGACTACAAGTACCGTCTGCATACTCTCCTCCTTTTGGATTTCTTATCTTTTTACGGCGCTTTGGCCGCGCGCAAAGCTGCTTTAGTAGAGCGCTTGCGCAACAAAGCGACAATATAGGAAAATTATACAACACAAATCGCTTTAATGATATACTTATTAATAAAGCGCGGGGTAAAAGGCCCTCCCGCCGCGAAATCCACAGCTCAGCCTTCCTTTTTATGGTTGACAGCGAAGGTGGATACAGTATAATAGTAACACATTTTTATTGCGAGGGGATTTGACATGGCGATGTACGAGAGAATAAGCACGGGGCTTTCCGGTTTCGACAAGGTAATCGACTATCTCCGCCTGGGGGACAACGTGGTCTGGCAGGTGGATTCGGCTTCTGGCTATAAAAAAATGGTGGCTCCCTTCGTCGAGCAGGCTCTCCGGGACAACAGGGGGCTCTATTACGTGCGCTTCGGCAGCCACGAACCGATAGTCGAAGACAGTCCCAACATAAAAATCGTCCATGTCGACCCGAGCAAGGGCTTTGAGAAGTTTGCGACCGAGGTCCACCTAATCATCAAGGAGGCCGGCAGAAAGGCCTTCCTCGTTTTCGACTGCCTGACCGACCTGCTGGAGCACTGGTATTCGGATTTGATGATTGGAAACTTCTTTAACGTCACCTGTCCCTACCTCTACGAGCTTGAGACGGTCGCCTACTTTGCGGTAATCCGCAACGCCCACAATTTCTCCACCATCGCGAGCATCCGCGAAACCACGCAGCTGCTCCTCGATTTATACGAGGTGGGCGGCAAGGTATATATCCACCCCTTAAAAGTCTGGCAGCGCTACTCGCCGACCATGTTCTTCCCGCATCTGATTCAGGGGCAGGAGGCAATCAGCATAACAGCAAGCTCCGAGGTCGCGGAGCTCTTCTCGAGCATCCGCCGCGGCGGAGACCGCCTCGACTACTGGAACGCCGTGTTCAGCAGGGCAAGGGAGGCGCTCATCCTCCCTCCGGAAGAGCAGGAGCCGATAAAGAAGCTGCTTATGCGCATGCTGATTGGCCGCCCCGGCTCGCGCATGTTCAATCTCTGCGCCCGCTACTTCAGCCTGAGCGACATCATCGACATCGCCTCGAGAGAGGTCGGCACCGGCCTTATCGGCGGAAAAAGCGTCGGCATGCTCGTCGCAAGAAAGATTCTGGAGCGCGAGGGCAGGGGCCGCTTTGCGCCCTTCATGGAGCCGCACGACTCCTTCTATCTCGGCGCGGACATTTTCTACACATATATCGTGCAAAACGGCTGCTGGAAGCTGCGCACGCTGCAGAAGACGAAGGAAGGCTACTATAAATACGCCCCGGAGCTCAAGGAAAAGCTCCTGAACGGAAAATTCCCGAGCTTCATCAGGGAGCAGTTTGTCCAGATGCTCGAATACTTCGGCCAGTCCCCGATTATCGTGCGCTCAAGCTCCCTTCTCGAGGACAACTACGGAAACGCCTTCGCGGGAAAGTACGAAAGCGTCTTCCTGGCAAACCAGGGCTCCCCCGAGGAGCGCTACGAGGCCTTCGAACAGGCGATCAGGATAGTCTACGCCAGCACGATGAACGAGGACGCCCTCGCCTACAGGATGAACAGGGGCCTGTTCGAGCTTGACGAGCAGATGGCCATACTCGTACAGCGCGTCTCGGGCGACCAGTACGGGGAGAACTTCTTCCCCCACATCGCGGGCGTCGGAAACTCGACAAACCTGTATGTCTGGGACAAGAGCATCGACATGTCGGACGGCATGCTGCGCCTGGTCTTCGGGCTCGGCACAAGGGCCGTGGACCGCGCCTCCGGCGACTACGCGAGGATGGTGTGTCTGGACGACCCCCTTCGCATGCCTCCGATAAGCCTCGAGGACAAGAAGAGGTTCACGCAGCGCGGTGCGGACGTCATCTCGCTTAAGGAAAACGCCCTCGTAAGCCGGGATTTGGACGAGATATTCTCGCATGACATAAAGGCGGAAAAGGAGCTCTTCGCCTCTGTTGACAGCCGTGAAATAAGCAGGCTGCGCGAGCTCGGGTACACAAACATAAGGCCGCCGTACGTCTTTGATTTCAATAGGCTTCTTAAATCAAGCGAGTTTCCCGCGGTTATGAAGGATATGCTCGCGCTTTTAGCGAGAGTTTACGACTATCCAGTGGACATTGAGTTCACCGCAAACTTCACAAGGAGCGGGAGTTTCAAGATTAACCTCCTGCAGTGCCGCCCGCTGCAGACGAGAGGCCTCGGCAAGGCCGTGAAAATGCCGGCGCTTGAAAATAAAAAAGACTGCCTCTTCTCGGCAAAGGGCAACTTCATGGGCGGCAACGTGCAGCTGCCAATAGACTATGTGGTTTTTGTGGACGCGCGGGGCTACAAGCGGCTCAGCGAGCAGGACAAATACGGCGTTGCAAGGCAAATCGGCCTTATAAACGCCGCCCTCAAGGGCAGAAGCATCATGCTGATGGGCCCGGGCAGGTGGGGGACCACCACTCCCTCTCTCGGAGTTCCCGTCAACTTTGCTGAGCTGTGCAATATGTCGGTCATCTGCGAATACTCTTCAATGGAGGCCGGCTTCATGCCTGAGCTTTCCTACGGCAGCCACTTCTTCCAGGACCTTGTGGAAACCGGGATTTTCTATGTCGCGATTATCGACGGGCACGGGGATGTGGCCTTCAACCCCGAGAAAATTCTGGCGAAGGAGAATATGCTCAAGGCCGTCTCGCCCCAGTCAGAGAGGTTCTCGGAGGTCATCCACGTCGCCGAGACAAGCGGCCTGCAGCTATTCTCCGACATTGTAACGCAAAGGGTTCTCTGCATATAATTATAGGCAGCCAAACAAAATAATATCCTGCCTTAAATATAGCGGCGGCCGGTTACCCACCGGCCGCCGCGCGGTTTGTCGAAGCTGCTCTGCGGCAAGCTCACGGCTCTATGGCCGCACTCATAACTTTAACGGATGAAATTTGTAAAGACGAACTTCTCGCGCTCGGGCAACGTGATTCCGGCGGCCCGTCCCGCCTCGATGCACTTAAGCAGCCAGGCCATGTTGTCGCCGAGAACGCGCATTGTCTGCATGCCTTCAATGTCCTGGCGCACTTCCTCCGGTGTGTTGCCGTGCACCATGTTCCAGTATCTCGAGGACACAATCGGCATCGAGGAGATTGCAAAGTACTTGTTGAGCTGGTCGAAGGAGGCGGTGGCTCCCGCCCTGCGGCAGGTCACTACCGAGGCGCCGAGCTTGCCCTCGAAGGCCTTGCCCTTGGAATAGAAGACCCTGTCGAGGAAGGCGGTAAAGGCCCCGGCGGCCGAGGCGTAGTGCACCGGCGAGCCGAGAACCAGTCCGTCGGCGGCCTTAATCTTCTCGACGCACTCGTTTACGCCGTCCTCGTCGCCGTAGACGCATTTTCCGAGCTTAAAGCAGGCCCTGCAGGCCGTGCAGCCCAGAACCGGCCCCTTATTGACATGCAGTATCTCGGTTTCAATGCCGTTTTTTTCAAGCTGAGCTGCAACCTCAGAGAGCGCAGTGTAGGTACAGCCCTTTTCGCGCGGGCTGCCGTTGAGAAGTATAACTTTCAAGGTATCCTCTCCCTTCGTACTGTTATTTTTATTTTACAGCCCTTTCTGTTTTCAGTCAACTTTTATTAAACTTTATCAATATAGTGAAAAAAAGGAATAAATTCATCCCAAATACACAAAAAACTTGCTTTGACATCTCCGGATTCATCTGTTAATATATGTTTGTTATTTATTTGTTTAAATTTTTAAATCGATGATGAGAGCTGGAGGTTACATACATGTTTTTTAAAATATCGCTTCTGGTAGTCTTCTTTGTGCTGATGCTGGCAATAGGCGTCTACTGCAGGAAAACCGGTTCCAGCGTGGACAATTTCGTCCTGGGCGGGCGCAGTGTCGGCCCCTGGCTCTCTGCCTTTTCCTACGGCACAACCTACTTTTCGGCGGTAATTTTCGTCGGCTACGCGGGCCAGTTCGGCTGGCGCTTCGGCATCTCGGCGACCTGGATTGGCCTTGCCAACTCTCTGGTCGGCTGTCTTCTCTCCTGGCTGCTGCTCGGCAAGAGGACGCGCGCTATGACCAATCATCTGAAATCGACGACCATGCCGGACTTCTTCGAGCTGCGCTATGGGAGCGTTAACCTGAAGCTGGCCGCCTCTCTTATAATCTTTGTCTTCATGATACCCTACACAGCCTCGCTCTACAACGGCCTGTCCCGGATTTTCGGTATGGCCTTCAATATCGACTACAGAATCTGCGTCATAGCGATGGCGGCGCTGACCGGCGTCTATGTGATTGTCGGCGGCTATATGGCCACAGCGATAAACAACGTGATACAGGGCGTGATTATGCTCGGCGGGGTAATCGCAGTCGTGGTCTCCGTCCTCAGCGGCCTCGGCGGTTTTTCCGAGGCATTCAGGGCTCTCTCGCAGGTCGGCGAGGGCGGCATCTACACCTCCCTCTTCGGCCCCGACCCAGGGTCCCTGCTCAGCGTCATGATACTCACAAGCCTCGGGGCCTGGGGTCTGCCGCAGATGGTGCACAAGTTTTATGCGATAAAGGACGACAGCTCGATAAAATCCGGCGCTGTGATTTCAACGCTTTTCGCCTTCGTCATCGGCTGCGGCGCCTACTTCCTCGGCGGCTTCGGCCGGCTGTTCGACAGCCCCGCGATACGGAACGCAAGCGGCGCTGTGATTTACGACAGCATAGTGCCCCATATGCTCTCCTCAATGTCCGACCTTCTTATAGGCATCGTTGTCGTGCTCATAATGTCCGCCTCGATGTCCACTCTCTCCGGCCTTGTCATGGCATCCAGCTCGACGCTGACGCTCGATTTTATCAGGGGCACTTTAGTGAAGGACATGAGCGAGAAAAAGCAGGTCGCCCTTATGCGCATCTTCCTCGTCTTTTTCATAGCCGTGTCGGCGGGAATTGCGATTTGGCAGCACAGCTCCGCCGTATCCTTCATCGCGCAGCTCATGGGCATTTCCTGGGGCGCCATGGCGGGCTCCTTCCTCGCGCCCTTCCTCTACGGCCTGTACTGGAAGCGCACAACGACCGCCTCGGCCTGGGCCTGCTTTATATTCAGCGTAGCTTTGATGGTCTCCAACATGTTCTTAAAGTTCATAGCCTCGCCCGTGACGGCCGGCGCCATAGCGATAGTCGCAGGGCTTGTAATCTGCCCCGTCGTATCTCTGCTCACTAAAAAGCCCGACCCTGCGCGCGTCGAGGAGATATTCTCATGCTACGAGGCTAAGGAGATACCCTCGGGCGCACGGCGCAGCCCCCTTACAGCAAAGTGAAAGCACCCCAACAAATAAACGCTCAAGTCCGCTTTCGGGTAAATCACGGAAGCGGACTTGAGCGTCTTTGGACCTCTGCTGCCCGGTATAAAAAGGACCGCTGCCAAAGCAGCGGTCCTTTTAGCATCTCCATGAAAAAGCTGCCGTTTTAGGCCTTCTTAACCCCGGCGCCTTCCTTCGTCGTTTTGTCCTCAGGCGCTTTGTGCTCCAACGGACCGTGGCGTATATACGCCTCGGTATCCGTGGGGAGGTTCTTCTCCTTCAGGCGGTTTTTGCTCCAGGAGCCCACCGCCGTATAAATGACCGCAAAGAGCGGCACGCCGAAGAGCATTCCGATAAAGCCGAAGAGGCCGCCGAAGAGCAGTATCGAGAAGATTACCCAGAAACCGGAGAGTCCCGTCGTGCTTCCGACTATCCTCGGCTCGAGTATGTTGCCTTCAAAGGTCTGGAGAACAAAGCAGAAGGCGATAAAAATCACGCACTGCACCGGGCTCTCGAGCAGGATGAGGAAGGCGCTCGGCACCCCGCCGATATAGGGCCCGAAGAAGGGAATTATGTTCGTCACAGCGATTATCACGCTTATAAGGAATGCGTAGGGCATCCTTGTCGCGAGCATGAATATGGCGCAGCCGACGCCGACTATGAGGGAGCAAATCAGCTTTCCGACGAAAAAGCGGCCGAAGGTCCTGTGAATGTGCTCCGCTCCCTTGAAAAAGACAATCGCGCGCTTCTCGCTCATGATGCTGTACACGAGCATCTTTATCAGCGCGATTAGCTCTTCCTTCCTGTAGAGCACATAGCAGGAGAGCATTATACCAATCAGGAAGTCGACGAGAGTCATTATGACGGATATGACGCCCGTCGAAACGTTCGCGATTATGCTCTCTATCCGGGGTAACAGCCCCGTCTTCACCCAGTTGGTGAAGTAGTCGACGGCGCCGGAGATAATGTTGGCAAGAGCGGTCTCCTTGCCGAAATCGGTGTTGAAAACATCCTCAAACCATTGCATCGCCGTATTGTAATAGCTCTGCATGTTGAGCACGAGCTTTTGGATGCTCAGGTATATCTGGGGCAGCACGAGGACGAGCAGCGTCGCAATCGTCGCGACTAGCAGCAGAATTACCGTAATAATGCCGATGACGCGCGCGAAGCTTGCAGCCTTTTTGCGGCTTTTGGGATAAAGCTTCTCCCCGAGTTTTATGTAGAACTTCTTCTCAAAAAAGTTCAGAACCGGCGTGAGTATGTAAGCTATCGCTATGCCGATGAGAACGGGATTTAATATGTCGATTAGAGTTTTTACAATCCTGCGCACCGAGTCCCAGCGCGTTACGGTCCAGAAAAACACCAGGCTAAGAGCGATGACACAAAAGGCTGTTACGCCCCAATACAGGTATTTCCTATCCCACTTGAACTTCAATGTCTCACCGCCCTTTTATGCTCAAAACCTCTGCCAAGAATATGTTAACAGTATTGCAATTCTTAGTCAACAGGATTCTCAGCATTCCCTGTACATGGCGGGCGCCTCGGATTTCAAGACGTGCTCGGAAACCGAAAGCACCTCGACCTTGAGCGTTCTCTGGCCGAACTGAATCTCTATGATGTCGCCGACCTTGACCTCGTAAGAGGCCTTCGCTGGCCGGCCGTTTACCAGCACCCGCCCGCTGTCGCAGGCCTCGTTGGCCACGGTGCGGCGCTTGATAAGCCGCGAAACCTTAAGATATTTGTCAAGTCTCATGGCGGTCTTTCCTTTCATGATTTGCGTTAAGAAGCAAGAAAGCTGTCGCATTTATCCATGACAAAGGCCTATATATCTAGACGGCACGGGTAACTGCCCGTGCCGTCATCGGAAGCTAAACTGAAGTTAACCTATCGAAGAAGCCACAGTATCCTTAAGCGCCTTGCCTGCCTTGAACTGCGGAACCCTTGAGGCAGGTATCTCTATCTGCTCCTTGGTCCTGGGATTCCTGCCCATGCGGGCCGGCCTCTCCTTAACCTCGAATACGCCGAATCCGACAAGCTGCACCTTTTCGCCCTTTTTCATAGCCTCGGTGATGGTCTCAATAAGAGCGTTCAGGACTTTTTCGCTGTCCTTCTTAGAGAGACCTGCCTTCTCAGCGGTTGCGCTTATAAGCTCTGCTTTATTCATTATGTTATGCTCCTCCTTAAATTTACTATACTAAAAACCTGACGGCGCTGCAGTGCCGTGTGGCTTAAAGTTCCTTAGCCTTGTTATAGAGCCTGTCCATCTCCTCGAGTGTCATCTCGCCAAGCTCCCTGCCCATCTTCCCGGCCTCGCTCTCAACATACTTGAACCTGCGGGTAAACTTGTCGCAGGCCAAGTGCAGCGCTTCCTCGGGGTCGGTCTTTGTAAACCGAGCCACGTTCACGGCTGCAAAAAGCAGGTCTCCCAGCTCTTCTTCTACTCCCTTTCCGGAGGCTATCGCTTCCTTAAGTTCGTTTACCTCCTCGTAGAGCTTGTCCAGTGCCCCGGAGACGTCGGGCCAGTCAAAGCCGACCTTCTTGGCCTTGTTCTGGATTTTCTCGGCCCTCCACAGGGCCGGCAGGCTCCTTGCCACGGAATCCATCGCTGAGGCTGTGGTTGACTGGTTTTTCTCCCTGCGCTTGAGCTCCTCCCAGTTTACGAGGACCTCTTCCGAACCCGCAACCTCCGTGGTGCCGAAAACATGCGGGTGGCGGTAGATGAGCTTCTTGCAAACGGCGTCGGCCACATCGTCGAGATTAAAGGAACCCTTCTCTTCCTCGATTCTCGAGTGGAAGACTATCTGCACAAGCACATCGCCGAGTTCCTCGAGGAGATGCTCCGGGTCCTTATCGTCAATGGCCTCTACCGCCTCGTAGGCCTCCTCCAGAAAATTTCTGCGTATGCTCTCATGGGTCTGCTCCCTGTCCCAGGGACAGCCGTTTTCCGAGCGAAGGAGCGCGATTATTCGCTGCAGGTCGTAGATATTATATCTATTTTTATATTCAAAATCTACCATATTTTTTATCCCTCTGCAAGAGATTTATGCGCCACTTTAAGCGTTTTTGTAAATTTTTATCTAATTTTTAGCAGTTTTGCCAGCTTTTCTCCCTTCGGAAGCAGCTTGATGTCCTCGTAGGTCAGGGTTCTTGTGGCAATTATTTCTATCAGATAGAATACTACGGCAATTATTATCGCAAGCGCCATCGACACCCGCATGGAATATCTGCCCAAAAAACCCGTCGCTCTCACAAGAAGGCTGTAGCTGCCGTAGGCCACAAGGCCCATCACAGCCGAGCATATTACGGGCATTATAAAAATCTTCCCGTATCTCGGGGCCCTTGGAACCACAATCTTCACGAGCAGGAGGTTTAGTATACCTATAACGGCGTCGGAGACAAGCGTCGCAATTGCCGCGCCGTAGATTCCATACTTAGGATTGCCAATAAGGATATACCCGATGCATATCCTGACTATGCTGCCGATTACAATGGTGAAAATCGGCAGGCGCTCGTGCCCGTAGGCCTGCAGTATCGCGTTTGTAATGAGGCTCAGGCAGACGAAATAGGAGGCCATGCCGAGTATCCGGAGCAGCCCCACTCCTTCGGCAAGGCTGTCCGGGTAGAGCGCGTTCATTATCGGCATTGCGAGAACCGAAAGGCCCACGCCCGCCGGGAGGGCAAGGAGCGTCGTCATCTTCAGCGAAGACTGCGCCGCAACGGCCGCCTCCTTGTTTTTGCGCTGCGCGGCGTAAGCGGAAATCGCGGGAATCACGCTTATGGTGAGCGGAACGATAAAGGACGAGGGCAGGTTGAAGAGTGTCTGCACCTTGCCAAAAACACCGTTCAAAGCGTTTGCCGCGGCATAGTCGAGGCCGACTTTTCCCTGCAGGAGATTCATAATCAGCACTGTGTCGATAAAGCTCATGATATTGAGCACCGAGGAGCCTATGACTATAGGTATGGCGATTGAAAAAAGGCTCCTGCAAATCCTGCCGGGGCTGTCGGCCCGGTCGGTATACTGGGCCCTTCTCTTCCTGACCCGCTCCATTGCTTTAGCATATACGGCGCTGTAAAGGCAGCCCAGCGCCGAGCCGATGGTCACGCCGGCTATCGCGCCAGCGGCCGCCGTGGGCAGGCCGTATTTCAGGAATATCTTTGCAAACAGCAGTCCGAAGACGGCCTTGCCGAGCACCTCGATGACCTGTGAGACCGAGGTGAGCTTCATGTCCGAGTGGCCCTGGGTGTAGCCCCTATATGCTGACATAAGACATACGAGGAAAATTGACGGAGCGAGCGTCTGAATGCTCTTCGCCGCGTCGGGAGCGCGGAACAGCATAGCAAGCGCGTTCGGGAAAAACAGCATTATCGATGTGCCCAGAGCGCCGAGCAGGCAAAACGATATTTTGGCAACAGAATAGATGCGCTTTACCTGATTTCCACGGTCCAGCGCGTCGGCTTCCGATATCATTCTGGATACGGCAATAGGCAGGCCGGCCGTGGACAAGGTAAGCAGAACATTGTAGATATTATAAGCAATGGTAAAATGTCCGAAGCCCTCGTCGCCGATAATGTTGCCGAGCGCTATCTTGTAAACCGCGCCCAGTATTTTAACTATTACCACCGCCGCTGCGAGTATGGCGGCCCCGTGAAGATAGTTCTGGCCCTTTTTCTCCTGCACTAATAAAGTCCTCCCATCCATAGGTTTAGACCCGTATGGACATATCATATTCTCGAAAAAAGCGTTTTAACACTCTCAGGACTAACCACAAGGGGGCGCCAAATGAGCGCCCCCTCGCCCGACAGTCTAGTTCTCTAGTTTGGCTCCGCACTTTCTGCAGAACGCGTCAGTCTTCGCGCAGTCCTCCTTGCAGACGGGACAGGCTACGGTCTTCTTCAGTTCGGCAAGCCTGGCTTTAAGGCCCTCTATCTCGGCGTTCTTCTCGTCTATGGCCTTCAGAAGATTCTCCAGCGCGCTCTCCTCAACTTCCTTGCCCCGGTGCGTCTCGTAGACAATCCTGCCTATCTCCCTGTAGTCCACGCCTATCTCGGTATTCAAATCGAAAATCCTCATGTTGAGCTTCGCCGTCTCGAGTGTCTCGCCCGTCTTCTGGGTCACCTGTTTCGCGGCAGCGCTCGCTGCATCCACGGCTTCTGTCGCCTTTTTCTTAATCCTGTACATGAGTTCCCTTACCTTGTCGTCCATTGCCAAGCCTCCTTCTAGCTTAATTATTTAATCTAAAATATTCCCTGAAATTCCAGCTGAGTATTCTGTCCATGTAGTCAAAGGGAAGGTCCAGCTTGAAGAACCTCTCCACTTCCCCGCCGTAGTCCCAGAGCGGGAAATCGGTTCCAAAGAAGCAGTTTTCAACTCCGTAGTGGTCTATTAGCTTCCTGGCATAGTCCTTATCCAGGATAAAAAGCGAGCTGCTCGTATCAACCTTTACGTTGGGTCGCTTTAAAATTTCCCTCGCGCTTTCCCAGCGCATGAAGCCGCCGAAATGCGCGGCTATGACCTCAAGCCTCGGGAAATTGTTAAGCACCCTTGAAAGCCGCTCGGGGCTTGAGCTGTCGTACCTGTGGTCGCCCATATGGACCAGCAGCGGTAGGCGCCCCTGAATCGAATCGTATATCCGGAACGACTCCGGGGAGTCGAGGTTGAAGCGCTGGAAATCCGGGTGCAGCTTGATACCGTGCAGCCCCAGTTTTATTATGCGCTCGACCTCGTCCTCGAGGCCGTCCATATCAGGGTGCAGCGTGCCGAAGCCGAAAAACTCCGGGTGCTCGGCGCATTCCTTCGCGATAAAGCTGTTTATATCCCTCACCTGATGAGGGGCGGTGGCAACCGAGCAGACAAGATACATCTTGACGCCGTATTTTGCCCCCTCGCGCAGCAGCTCTTCAGGCGAGCCGGGATGCCCGGGCTTTAAGCCGTAAAAGCCGCCGATGCTATCGGCAGCCTTATCCGCGAGAGCCGCGGGAAAAATATGCGCGTGAGAGTCAATTATGTCAAAATCGCCGTAAGCGTATCGTGACATGTCTCCGAATCTCCAGTAATTCCTTATCGTTCTGAGAAATTATAACACCGGCACCTATGTTTTGCAAGTTTTGATTTGTAAAGCTTTTTTGACCACGGAAAATACAAAAGCGCGCGGGCCGTTTTGAAACGGCCCGCGCGGTTTACGCGTTTTACAAAAGGCTCGATGCGACGGCCGGGACGACCGGTCCTGCCGGCTCAGGGCATGATTTTTCAGTAATCGAAGCCGTGCGCCTCCTGAAGTATCATGTCCTTGACCTTCATGAGCCTTGTTATGTTGCCGCGCTCGTTTTCGTCGAGCTTCATCGTGATATAGCGAATGTTGCTCTCCATCTCCGGTATCATGATGTACTCAAGGGCGTTGACGCGGCGCCTTGTCTTTTCAATCTCCTGCGCGAGAAGCTGCATCGTCTTCTCGACGCGCGCAAGCTCAAGCATATCCATGAACACTCTGGAGAGCGCGCTCAGAGCGTCGTCAAGCTCGCCCGAAGTCATCGCAAAGCCGTAGGGGTAGATTTCGCTCGGGTCGTTGTTCTTGGTCTTAAACTCGTAGACCGGCACTTTCACGCTCATCACGTTTTTAAAGCCGACTCCGAGCTCGACGCTCTGCTTCGGGCACAAAAGCGCCTGCTCAAGCATCTCCGGCGACATTACGGCGGAGGCCGTCGAGAGCGCGGCCATGGCCTCGGAGAGGCCCTTTTCCACCCGCTCGCGGAGCACGCGGTTTTCGTGGACTATCTCCATGAACTGCCGCATCAGTTCGTCGCGCTTGTCCTTGAGCAAACGGTGTCCTCGCCGCGCGGTTTTCAGACGCGCCTTTAAGCGCTTCATTTCCATGCGGGTCGGATTTACATTTTTGGAAGCCATCTCTTTGCCTCCTTAAAGATTTATTTCTCTTCCTCTTTCCTCTTAGGCAGGTACTTTGCAATATGCTCGGTCTTGACGCGCTTGAGCTCCGACTCGGGAAGTATGGAGAGAAGCCTCCAGCCGAGATTCAGGGTCTCCTCTATGTCCCTGTTTGTCTCCTGCCCCTGGCCGACGTACTCCTTTTCAAATTCGTCGGCGAACTTCGCGTAGAGCTTATCAGTGTCGGAAAGGGCCGACTCGCCGAGAATCGTCATAAGCTCGCGGGCGTCCTTTCCGGCTGCGTAGGCGGCAAAGAGCTGGTTCATGGTTCCCGCGTGGTCCTCGCGCGTCTTGCCCTCGCCTATTCCCTTGTCCTTAAGGCGCGAAAGAGAGGGCAGAACGTCAATCGGCGGGATTATTCCGCGGCGGTAGAGGTCGCGGGAGAGTATTATCTGGCCCTCGGTGATATAGCCCGTAAGGTCCGGAATCGGGTGGGTTATATCGTCTTCGGGCATCGTGAGAATCGGTATCAGCGTGATTGAACCCTTTTTGCCCTTTCTGCGGCCCGCGCGCTCGTATATGGTGGCAAGGTCGGTGTAGAGGTAGCCGGGGTAGCCGCGGCGTCCGGGAACCTCCTTGCGCGCGGCAGATATCTCGCGCAGAGCCTCGGCGTAATAAGTCATGTCGGTGATGATGACGAGCACCTGCATATCCTTTTCAAAGGCGAGGTACTCGGCCGCGGTCAGCGCCATGCGCGGAGTCGCGATACGCTCGACCGCCGGGTCGTCCGCGAGGTTTATAAAGAGCACGGCCCTGTCTATGGCGCCGGTGCGCTTGAACTCCTGCACGAAGTACTCGGACTCCTCGAAGGTTATTCCGACGGCGGCGAACACGACCGCGAAGGGCGTGTCGGCGGTCAGAACCTTGGCCTGTCTTGCAATCTGCGCGGCAAGCGGGGCGTGCGGCAGTCCCGCGCCGGAGAATATCGGCAGCTTCTGGCCTCTTACCAGGGTGTTGAGGCCGTCAATCGCCGAGATGCCCGTCTGAATGAACTCCGAGGGGTAGTCGCGCGCGGCGGGGTTCATCGGGAGGCCGTTAATGTCCATATAGGCGTCGGCCAGAATCTCGGGCCCGCCGTCAATGGGGCTTCCCATGCCGTCGAAAACGCGCCCCAGCATGTCTTCGGAGACGCCGAGCTGGAGGCTGTGGCCCAGGAAGCGAACCTTGCTCTCGGCAAGGTTGATGCCCATGGAGCCTTCAAAAAGCTGCACGACCGCCTTGTCCCCGTCGACCTCAAGAACTCTGCAGCGCCTTTTCTCGCCGCTCGGGAGCTCGATTTCGGCCAGCTCGTCGTAGGTCACGCCCTCGACGTTCGTGACGACCATCAGCGGGCCGTCTATCTCTCTTATCGTTCTGTATTCCTTTATCACAGCTCCTCACCTCCCGCCTTCGCCTTTTCTATCTGCTCGGCCATGTCCTTAAGGATACGGTCGTAAACCTCTACGTACTGGTCCTCCGGCACGCTCTTGGCCCTCGCGATTCTCGTTCTGGCCTCGATTCCGAACACGGCCTTCATGTCCGCGCCCTCCTTGAGAGCCTCGCGCGCGAGCCTGTCGTACTGCAGTATCATATCGAGCAGCCTCGCCTGCCGGTCGTAGTTCGAGAAGTTGTCTATCTCGACAAAGGCGTTCTGCTGCAGGAAGTCCTCGCGTATCATCCTTGCAGTTTCAAGCGTCAGGCGGTCTTGTGCCGAGAGCGAATCCTGTCCGACGAGCTTGACGATTTCCTGAAGCTCGGACTCCAACTGGAGGAAGTTCATGGCCATAGTCCTGTTCTTCAGGAACTTCTCGCCGAGCGTCTTGTTGTACCAGTCTTTCAGATTTTCAAGATACAGCGAATAGCTGTTCAGCCAGTTGATTGCCGGGAAATGCCTCGCGTAGGCGAGCTTTGAGTCGAGGCCCCAGAAGACCTTGACTATGCGCAGCGTAGCCTGCGAGACCGGCTCCGACGTGTCGCCGCCCGGAGGCGATACGGCGCCTATCGCCGTAAGCGAGCCGCGCCTTCCGTCCGAGCCGAGGCACTCTACGCAGCCTGCGCGCTCATAGAACTGCGCGAGTCTCGAGCCGAGGTAGGCGGGATATCCTTCCTCTCCCGGCATCTCCTCGAGGCGTCCCGACATCTCGCGCAGGGCCTCTGCCCAGCGGGATGTGGAGTCCGCAATAACCGCGACGTCGCAGCCCATGTCCCTGAAGTACTCGGCTATCGTGATTCCCGTGTAAATCGATGCTTCGCGCGCCGCAACGGGCATATCCGAGGTGTTGGCTATAAGAACCGTTCGCTTCATCAGCGGCTCGCCGGTTCTCGGGTCCTTCAGCTCAGGGAACTCCATAAGGACGTCCGTCATCTCGTTGCCGCGCTCGCCGCAGCCTATGTAGATAACTATGTCGACGTCGGACCACTTGGCAAGCGCGTGCTGGACGACCGTCTTGCCGCTTCCGAAGGGGCCGGGTACGGCCGCGGTGCCGCCCTTTGCAAGCGGGAAGAATGTGTCTATAACGCGCTGTCCGCTCTGCAGCGGCCTGTCGGGCACAAACTTCTTTTTATAGGGCCTTCCTATGCGGACGGGCCAGCGCTGCAGCATTTTAATCTCAACACTCTCGCCCGAGTCGGTCTTCAATACCGCGACGACGTCCTCGACCGTAAACTCGCCCTTCTTTATATCGGTTATCGTCCCCGATAGCGATGGGGGAACCATAATCTTGTGCTTAAAAACGCTGGTCTCCTGCACCGTGCCGATTATGTCTCCGCCTTCCACCCTTGTCCCAACCGTCACGACGGGCTCGAAATCCCACTTTTTCGTCCTTGACAGAGCGGGGAGTTCGATTCCGCGGGATATGGTCTCTCCCGCTATGGCCCTTATCTCTTCAAGCGGGCGCTGTATGCCGTCGTATATGTTTCCAAGCAGGCCGGGACCAAGTTCGACGGAAAGGGGGTGGCCGGTGGTTACTACCTCGGCGCCGGGGCCGATTCCGGAGGTCTCCTCGTAGACCTGGATTGCCGCCCTGTCGCCGGTCATTGAGAGTATCTCGCCGGTAAGCCTCTGCTCGCCGACCTTGACGACGTCCGCCATGTTAGCGTCGGACATCCCCACGGCCACGACCAGAGGACCTGAAACTTTAACAACTTTTCCGCCCATATCGTTTACCTTCTTTCAGAGGAAATGTTTCCCGTACGGGGAGCAATTTCCCGCCCGGTGCTACAGTATATCGGCTCCTACCGCCCGCTCGACAGCAGATTTGAGAGCCGCCATGCCAAGCCCTATGGAGCCTTCTTTGTCGGGTATGAGAATGACCGCAGGAAATGGTTTGTCCTTAACCCTGTCTATTTCTGCCTTTAAGTTCAAGGAAAGGCGTTCGGTTATATAGATGATGGCATACTCCTCGTCCTCGCGCACAAGCTCCCTGAAGGTCTGGCGCGCTTCGGCGGGGTCTTCCGCCGTGAACACGTCGAGCCCGAGCGCCTTGAAGCCCATGACGCTCTCCCGTCCTCCGATGACGGCTATTTTATGCTTTGCCATACCTACACCTCCCGCAGACGGCGCCGGATATCCGCAGGGCTAAGCCACGACCTGCGGCCCGATACGATAATCCGTATAGTTACTATCTCGCTCTCAAGCGCCTGGAGATAGGCAACCACGGGCGCTTCCCCAAAGCTGACAAATCTGGCGCCAACGAGGTATTCCTTGAGAGCATTGTCCGTAAGGCGCTCGAAATCCGAAAGCCGCCCGCCCTTTATTGCCTCCGCGCCGGCTTCGGCCGCCTTGCCGAGCTCGGAGCTTGAAAACAGGCTCAGGAGGCGCTCCTCGGAGCCTGCGCTGAGCACATATTCGTTCGGGGATATGTTGCCGCCCTCTATAAGCGCGCGCATGAGGAACTCGGCGTCCTTTCCGAGCCTCGAGGCGCGGACAAAGGCGCGCAGGTTCGCGCAGTCAATGAACAGGCGGATATAGCCCAGCAGAAATTCGCTTCCAATCTCCTTTGCAAGGCTTAATAACTCGGCGCAGTAGCTCTTGTCCAGTACAAAGTCCATGAGCTGCGGGTCCCCGGTTTTGGCGAGTATCTC
>Ga0134097_1000503_pt1 | contig 41105 bp, 29 predicted proteins | sample 8_3taG_FD_94450 | JGI IMG/M metagenome (GOLD analysis project Ga0134097, IMG submission 94450) | Switchgrass degrading microbial communities from high solid loading bioreactors in New Hampshire, USA - 8_30_10_142_A2 metaG | ecosystem: Engineered > Bioreactor > Semi-continuous > Anaerobic >... | reverse complement strand
AGCGACCCGGGATATGGAAACCTCTGTGTGAATACAGTACAGAGGTTGGAAGCGTGATATGGGTATGTGCTTTGTCGACCAAGGAAACGAAACACCCGAGTAAAGCCGCGTACCCACTGGAACACGGCAGCAATGTCTCGACCCGCGGTGCAGGACCCGCGGGAATAACGCATTAACCTGCCTTTTGAACTATTGTACAATAACGTCAACAAGGAGCTTCATTTGCAAGAGCTATACAGTTCAGCTCGGGCAAGTCGAAACTCACAAAAATGCTTTGAATAATTTTTTTATGAAGCATTTTTGCTCATACAGTCGACTTGCTTATCCTCGCTCTGACTATACATCTCTAGGCTGCATTCCGCTATAGTTTCCGTTATTGTACAACAGTTCTTCCGAGCAGCCCGTGAAAACTATGCCGAAACCAAACGGGTGGCTCGGGTGCTTTCGGTGACGACGGGCGGCAGGCTCTTAATCTTCAAGACTGATGTCGCCGCGTTCCTTCAAGTCGGAAATTATCCTGTTGTACATTTCTTCGTCAATCCTGTATTTAAGCCTGTATATCAAATACCCGGCAAGTATGCACAGCAAAGGTATACCGAGCATCGACAGCTTCAGAATCAGAAGTCCCTGCGCGGTTACATCCTCTTTTGATACCGCGGTGCTGATACCGGATATTATCACAGTCGCACCGACTATACCGCTCGCTACCGCTCCGCCCATCTTATTTATAAAAGGCTGCAGCGAAAGCGTAATGCTGTCATTTCGCCTGCCGAGCTTCCATTGGCCGTATTCAATAGTATCCGCAAGGAACATCAGCATCAGCAGTTGTATAAAAGCCTCGCCGAGGAATATCAGGACACCGGCCACGCCGATATATTTCATATCCGCCGGAGACAAGAAAAACAGCACGTAGCCGACGACAACAAAAACAGTGGCACCGGCATAAAGCTTCTTTCTGTCAAAGCGCCTGCTGAATATGGGGAACACGGCCAGCGCCGCAATCTGCGACACGCCGAGAACAAGCGCAAATATCGAATACATGTTCTCATCGCCGTACGCGTATTTGAAATAATACAGCCCGAAGCTTGTCGTAGTGGTATATCCAATCATGAACAGCGCCATTGCTATCGTTGTATATAAAAGCTGATCATTATGAAAAATCACCTTGAACATACCCTTGAGGGTTGTTGCCGATTCCACCCTGAAGACGCCTTTAAGTTCGCTGACTCCGAAAACGGTAATTGATTGGCCGAGCAGCATCAGTAATGCTATGACGACTGAAAACACAAAATACGCTTTTGTCATGCTTCCAAAAATATTCCCCAGAGCTTCCGTTACGGGAACAATGCCTACAACCACCGCAAAAAGGCCCACATCCGCGCAGATTCTCGCAAAAGCACCTATTTTTTCACGTTCCTTCTGATCGATACTCAGTGACGGCAGCATAGACCAGTAACCGATATCATTTGCGGTAAAGCTTATATCCCAGCAGAGATAAATTATTGTAAACATGACAAGGTATGAAGTTCCCCTAAGGCCGAAATCCGTAAACAAAAGAACCGTGAATATGCCTGTCAGTACTGCTCCGGCGGCAATCCAGGGTTTGAATTTCCCGAATCTGCTGTTTGTATTGTCAATAAAAATGCCCATTACCGGGTCGTTTACGGCGTCAAAAACCCGCGCCGCGAACAGGATGCCGGTAAGCCACCATAACGTGGAATCAGGCAGGTCTAATATGTCTGTCAGATAAAACATCAGGTACATGCTTACAAGCGCATACAGCATGTCCCTTCCTATAGTCCCGAGCCCGAAAGTGAAGCGGTTCCGGTTTATTCCCGATTTCATACGGAAACCTCCTTGCAAATAATAAATTAGCGCTACGAAGCACGGCTTTTTTCAATAACATATAAATTGGAGCCAAAATCCCCCAGAAGGCGCGTTTTATTATTGTAATGGCTCCCCATAAACTGGTTGTTCAGCTTTATTCCGGCCATGAGCATATCTCCGAAGCCTTCGTATTCTTCAACACAGTCGGTCAGCGCGTAATACCTGTTTGCCGTTCGAAGCAGAAACCCGTCGGGATTCAATGTAAACGGCATAATATGCTTAACGAGCCCGCCGAATGTCTTTAGAAAAAGACTTTGCGGATATGTCTTTACCGTATATCTCGAATTCGGGTCAAGGCCTTCCAGCGGCAGAAAGTCGTAACTTTCGCTCGGGGACGCGAGGGTCTGGAAAAAGCCTGCTATTGCCTCTTTTCCGTCATCGGCCAGGCATTCAAAATGTTCCTTGTTGCCTTTTTGCGGTGAAAACCTGTAAAAACGCCCGAACTGGAAAGTCCTGCGGTGATTTTTATAAAATTCGATCTGTCTTCTGATTTCTTTCTTTTCAACGGCGGACAGGTATTTTAAATCCATCTCATATCCAAGACAGCCGAAACACGCCGTATTGAACCTTGTGGACAAAGGGGAGTTTCTAAGGGTTTGCTGGTGGGGCGCATCGGATACGTGCGCTCCAATTGTCGACAGCGGGTATAAATATGACAGTCCTTTTTGTATCTTAAGCCGTTCCACTGGATCGGTATTGTCGGAAGCCCAGATCTGCTGTGAATAGCAGAGCATGCCGAGATCGAACCGGTTTCCGCCGCTCGAACAGCTTTCTACAAGTATATGAGGCCGCTTATGAAAAATCCTGCCCAAAATATCGTACAGACCGATTACATACCGGTGGAAAAACTCGCCCTGGTTCCGGACGCAGGCCGAAAACGCGTCGCTTATATGGCGGTTCATGTCCCATTTTACATACGAGGCTTTTGTTTCATCGAGAATCCTGCCGACGTTTTCGACTATATAATCCCTGACATCGGGATTGCATAAATCAAGCACAAGCTGGTTCCGCCCGAGTGCCGGCTTTTTACCCGGGATTTTGACCGCATATTCGGGATGCAAACGGTATAATTCGCTGTCGATGTTGACCATCTCAGGCTCAAACCATAAGCCGAACTCCAAGCCGATCTTTCGTATTTTTTCGGCAAAACGCGCAAGTCCCCCGGGGAATTTTTTCGGGTTCACGTTATAATCGCCGAGCCCGGCGTTGTCGTCATCCCTTTTCCCAAACCAGCCGTCGTCAAGAACAAACAGCTCTACTCCGAGTTTTTTCGCGCTGCGCGCCAAACGAAGGAGTTTTCTCTCATTGTATTTAAAAAAAAACGATTCCCATGTATTAATGACAACAGGGCGTTCTTTGCCCTTCCAATCGCCGCGTATGATATTATTGTTTATAAAATCGTGAAAATTGTGACTCACGCCGTTAAAGCCGTTCGCGCTGAAGGTCATTACAGCTTCCGGCGTTTCGAATGATTCATCCCTTTCCAAAACCCATTCAAAGCAGTGCGGATTGATACCGAGATTAACTCGCACAAGCCTGTGGTTCGATAATTCGACGGCGCCGTAATGGTTTGCGCTGTATATAAGGTTAAAGCCGTAAACATAGCCGTGCTGCTCCGCCGCTCCGCGCCCGGCAAGCAGAAATCCGGGATTATGCCTGTTGCTGCTTGTCCCCGTCGTCGATGAGTTTACAAACATACCGTACTCCAAAGGCCGCTCGTGGCGGTTTGCTTCTTTAATCCACCCTCCGTCAAACGTAACGAGATTGAAACTGCGATCGGGCAGATCGAGCATAAGGCTCATCAGGCGCCTTATTGTCAGCGGCTTGTCATTACGGTTCTCCAAAACCACGCGCCGCGTGATAACGTTTGTTTTTTCATAGACAGTGTAATACATAATGAGATAAACATCATTCGACTCATCTTTGAGCGTTATTTCGACCGTTGCGCATTCGTTTTCGCTGCCGTATGCCGACGGCAGGGTTTTCATAGGAACAAACCCGTCAATTATCCTGTGGGATACGTACTTGAAATCGCAGTTAAACGATCCGTCCGGCATTTTTATCTCGGCGGGAGAATGGCGGAAATCACCTTTTCCGATGCCCGACCATTCAAGGCAGAGATTGTCAAGGCAGTATGTCGGATCGGATTCATCATAACAGACGCTCGTCCCTATGGCTGCAGTCCGCTTCAGCGCGAGAGCATCGGGAGGCTGTTCATTAAGCCTCGGACCGTAAAAAATATGCTCAAGATGGCCGAAAGCCGTTACTCTGAACCAGTAACCCGTATTTTCGGTCGTCAGCCGGAACAAACCGTCTTTATATTCAATCACAGGCTCCCCTCCCTACAGTGCGGAATTTTAGATATGCGCTTCGCGGCACACGCGGGATTTACCATTCATGCCTTAATGATAACGGCTTCATAAGGCTTAAGAACACCGCCGGAAAACCCCGTTTTGTAATTTGATAAGATAACTTCACCGCTGCAGTTAAACTTCCGGGGACGCGGTGAAAAGTTCAGGGCAATAATAAGGCTTTGATCTCCGTATGTGCGCTTATACGCAAAAAGATGCCTTTCTATTTTCAGCGCTTCAAAGTTTCCGTATTTTAATACATCGTTTCCGGCGCGCAGCTTAATCATCGTTTTGTAAAAATTACGGATCGAATCCGCGTTATTGATCTGCGACTCCACATTAATGCGCGTGTAATTCGGGTTCACGGGAAGCCACGGTTTACCCGTAGTAAAACCCGCATTGAACCCGTCATTCCACTGCATCGGCGTGCGTGCGTTGTCCCTCGTGGTCCTTTTAATCATCCGCCAGCGTATTGTTTCGGGTATATGAAGCCGTTTCGCCATACGGTACACATTATGCGATTCAACATCCTTTATTTGATAGATCGACGTAAAGTCAAAGTTTGTCATGCCGATTTCCTGCCCCTGGTAAATAAACGGCGTTCCTTTCAGTGTCAGAAGCAAAACGCACAGCATTTTTGCGGATTCGCTCCAATATATTCCGTCATCGCCGAAACGTGAAACGCTTCTGGGCTGGTCGTGGTTTTCAAGGTAATTCGCATTCCATTCAAGAGCGTTCTGCCAGCGTGAAATAACCCTGCCGAATTTCTCTGCGTTAAACTTCCTCTTGAACCACTTAACATAGAACTGGTCGGTTTCCATATGCTCAAAGGAAAAGAGCATATCCAGTTCCCTGTGTTCGGAACCGCAAAAATCCCTTGCCGTTTCAGGCGTTATGAAAACCGTTTCGCCGACGGTAAAGCAGTCGTAATGATCCAGAACGTCACGGTTTAAGCTGCGCAGAATCTCATGGGTCCCCTGCTGGGATATGTAATGCTCCCTGCCCGTAAGAGCAAGTCTTTTTCTGCCGTCCTCAAGGGATGTTTTGTATAAAACGTTTATAACATCGCAGCGAAAGCCGGAAATACCTTTGTCGAGCCAGAACCTCATGATATTTTTGACTTCTTCAAGAACTTTCGGGTTATGGTAATTCAGATCGGGCTGTTTTTTTGAAAACAAATGCAGGTAATATTCGCCGCTTTTATCGTCATATTCCCAGCAATCCTCGGCAAAAAAGCTTGTCCAGTTGTTGGGCGGTTTCCCGTCCCTGCCCGGCCTCCATATATAATAATCACGGTAAGGGCTGTTCTTATCCCTGCTTTGCTGAAACCAGGCGTGCTCATCGGATGTGTGGTTAATTACGAGATCCATGATAATTTTGATATCACGCTTATCAGCTTCCCTGATCAACTGTTCCATATCGGCCATTGTTCCATATTCAGGGTTAATGCCGTAATAATCGCTTATATCATACCCATAATCGGCGTTAGGAGAAGGATATACGGAGCTTAGCCATATAATTCCGACGCCTAAATCGGAAAGATCGTCGAGATGCCGGATAATGCCCTGGATATCGCCGATTCCGTCGCCGTCTGTATCCTGAAAACTCCGCGGATAAATCTGATAGACCACGCGTTCCTTCCACCATTTCATCATACAGCCACCTCCATAATCTTTTTATTCTCATTAATCCAGTTCGTGATATGTTCATAAGCTTCTTCAGGATATCTTAGCCGCAATTTATTCGCTGTTTCTACCGACAGCCTGCGGAATAAATTCATGGAGGCCATCAGCGCCCTGAAGCTGTCAGCCTTTTCATAAAGGCCAAAAGTGTTTTTTAATTCCTCCAACGTCTTTTGATCAACCCATTCATGAAGAAACCGCCCCGCATGCCAAATGTCATAGTCTTCACCATGCATGGCTTTTGCATGCCATTCCATCATCTGAAGCAATAATGCTTTCAGATCGTATTCTCTTGTTTTAGCTGTCCACAGTTCACCGCGAAAGATTTGCTTAGCTATATAAACTGAAGCAAACAAAAACATATTGATGGTTTGAATAAAAGCTGCTTCGCTGATTGTCGAAGATAATTTCGGTTTAAATTCTGATGGAACTATATAGCCGCTGACATTATCCTTGTCGACCAAAACCCTGACTCCTCTGCAAAAGCTGTCCGGAGTTGTCCGATCTTTAACCATCCGGCGTAAAGTACTGACGGAATGAAACACAATATCAACCTGATAACCGTCCTCGAATATCGTGAGACGTTCAGGTTCGCCGCCGGATGTATGATAGGTAAATGTTACCCAGATATTACCTAATGCTTCCAGCCAGTCAGTGTTATATAAATAAAATTCATGGTTATTCGCATACAAAATAATATCCAAATCGGACCATTTATCAGCCGAATGATCGGCTCGTGCTCTTGAGCCCACAATAAATGCAGCCCTTATGTCATCTGTTTTTTCCGCCCATAACAAAAAAGCTTCTTCAAACCTGTTGAAAAACTCATCTGTTTTCATAACTGGAAACCACCTTTAGCATAATACATTTATTTTGCTTCAGACAACGGTGCAGGCTGCTGCGATCAACCAGCCAACTGCGCTGTTTTATTTACTGATGTATACAACGCACGTAACTTCGCGCAATTAACATTTATCGTTTCGGCTTTGCGGTAAAAAAGAATCTCGGAAACCTGAAAATAATATCGCCGTTCTTTTGTTTCGGGTATCTTTGAATTAAATTCTTCATTACATCGGCTTCAAATTCCGTCTTTTCGTCATCCGGCAGAACGTCAAGGTATGGCCGCAGCCCGGTACCGCGGTACCATTCCAGAATATCATTATGGGATTTCATAACATGGTAATAGACAGTTTCCCATATATGAAACTCTTCCGCTGTTTCGGACAAAAGATCAAAATAATCGCCCGGGCTCATCGTATAAAAAAACCGCGGGTTTTTGAAATATTTCTTCCATTTTTCAGAATCCGCGAGCTCGCTGATAATTTTATGGATAGGCTCGTTAAAATTCATCGGGATTTGAACCGCGAGAATGCCGTTTCTTTTTAACAAGTTCAGCATATTTCTTATAAGATTTTCATGGTCCGGTATCCATTGGATGCATGCATTTGAAAAGACAATATCGAAGTCGCTGTCAAACTGAGACAGTTCAGTCCCGGCATCGCATATTTTGAAATCGAGGTTTGGGTAACTCTTTTTTGCCGCTGATATCATATCTTCAGATATATCCACGCCGACGATATAAGCATCGGGAAATCTGACTGCCAAAACCTGCGTACTGTTTCCAGGCCCGCATCCTATATCTATTATCTTTTCAGGATTATCCATGTTAATGCGATTGACCAGATCGACGGCAGGCTGCGTGCGTTCGGCTTTGAATTTCAAATACTGCCTTGAATCCCAGTCCATAATTTGAAACCTCCTAAGTGAATTGTAATCCGTAGCGCTTTATGATGTCAAACGAAACCGGACCTTCCCGTGACTTTTATATTTTTTTCCTTTCGCTGTTTCTGTAATACATAATATCATATCTTAACAGAATATGCAGTAATTACATGCTAAAAGTAAACAAATTTATGTCCGATATATATTATAACAACAATTGAGACCACTTCTTTGCCCTCATCATTGTATTATTTTGCTAAATTTATTTACGCGGAGTAAAAATTAATAATTTTTACTATCGAAAAAATAATGCCAATGACCAGGGGGGGGGTTATTTTATGGCAAAAATCAAGTCATTTTTGCTGCGTCTTTTTCCATCCGGAAATAACGGCTCCGAAAAAAAATCCATCAGTCAGATAATAAAAAATAACACAAGAACAATGATTCTGATATTCGGTATTGTCTCAATTGTCGTATCTGTTTTTGTGGCATTTTTTACGTTGAACTCTGTACTGACGGATTCCGTTAAGGAAACAGCTGACCGTACCGCAACAATAGTAGAATTTGAGCTTAGCAGGTACAATTATATCTTACGGACCATGTCCATTGATAAGGTATTGATGTCCGAAACTGCAACCGTTGCGGAAAAATTGAGCCGCCTTAATGATTACGTGCGTCTGCATGGATTTGCTTCGGCAGTATGGATTAATGATCAAAAAATAGCGCATATAACAAACGATGTCACCGCAGATTTTTCAAACCGCGACTATCTTAATGACGCCATTGCAACAGGCCGGCCGACGGTTTCCAATGTATTTGTAGCGGTGGGAAGTGACTTCGCAATGAGCATTGTTCTGTGCTGTCCGGTATATAATGAAAATCAGAAATATATAGGCGCAATCGGCACCGTCATTGACGCACAGCGCGTCACAGATCTCGTGAAGGAGTGTTTCATCGGCGAACAGGGCCAGACTTTCATTGTAAACAGCGACGGGATTATTGTCGCCCATGAGGATTATGACAATACCGTGGTAAAACAGCTTCCCGTAACCGACTATTATAAAGGGGCGGATAAAATTGCCGATGCCGCCGTAAACAAAAAAAGCGGAATAATGAATACATTCCTCGGAAAAAGGTACTCCGTCGTAGCGTACCGCCAGATAGAAGGCTCAAGGGGATGGACAATCTTCGTAAGCGCGTCCGTGACGGAATACACAACCCCGATTATCATCTGCCTTATTATATTCATTGCAATTCTCGTTGTTTTGATGGTTATCTCCAACGCATTTTCAAGGAAAAACGCAGAAAAGCTTGCAATGCCTCTTAAACAAATTGTTGAAAGACTGGAAAGGCTTTCTGAAGGCGATCTGACATCGGTAGCCGATCTTTCAACAACGACAGCAGAAATAACCGAAATGAATGAGGCAATGAAAACCGCAGTCATTAACCTGAATAAAATTATTGTGAACATCAAGGAAAAACTGTTTCAGCTATCCAATGGAGACTTCAGGTATGACATGGAGAAAGAGCGGGATATTTATGTCGGTGATTTTGAAGCGCTTGTAGATTCATTTATTAATGTCAAATCAATGCTGTCGGCAGTCATAAATTCTATCAACGACACAAGTGCGCATGTCGCTTTGAGCGCGGACAACATGGCCGAAGGCTCAACAAGCCTTGCGGAAAGTGTCTCAAACCAGAGCGTCTCCGTAAGTTCCGCAAATGATATTATTGAGCAAATAATTGAAGCGAGCAAAAAGCAGGCTGAAAAATCGCAGGAACTTATCGTGAATATGAAACAATCGACTGAAAAAATAGATTCCGAATGCAAAGAGAAACTCGCAAATCTTAAAACAGCCATGGGTGAGATTGTAAAGTCTTCGATGGCGATTGAGTCAATTGTTGAAAACATCAGCGGTATTGCGAAACAGACATCCCTCCTTGCTTTGAATGCTTCAATTGAAGCGGCAAGAGCGGGAGAGCTCGGAAAAGGATTCGGCGTTGTAGCCGACGAAGTCGGCAAACTGGCGAGCGAGAGCAGCGTTTCCGTAAGCAATACGCATAAACTCCTGTCGGATGTAACGCAAGCTATAGAAAACAACAATTCAATAGTCAGCGACATAGAAAAATACTTTATGGAGGTCCTGGAGTACATTAATCAGCTTGTCGGCTTTACGGAACAGGTAGTAGAAGACTTTATGAACAATTCACGGGAGTCGCTTAAAATCCAGCAGGAGATTAACTTACTTACCGCGACTATAACCGACACATCGGCAACTGCTGAAGAATACGCGAGCATTTCGGCCGAACTTGCCGAACAGGCGGCAAAGCTGAAAGAAAGCCTGAAAGTTTTCCAGGTATAAAAAACCTGGCGGTATATTCATAAAAAGCAGGGGTTTTTTCGTAAAACCCCTGTTTTCATTTCCTTGCTTTTTCATGAAGAAAGTTTCGTCGTGATTTTTTAGTTAAAAACAAAAATATAGGTTGTATTCTAAAGAATATTATGTAAATATATAATATGTACAATAATAACAGAAAATCGAAAAGGATAGTTTTTATGCAGGGTACACAACAAAAAAATAAACTTGTAAGATGGCCGTATTTGTTAAGCGGCGTTATCAGCATGCTTTTTGCCGGTATAATATATGCCTGGTCTATTTTAAAAGCACCTCTTGCGGAGGAATTCGGATGGACTCCTTCCCAGCTTGCACTGAACTTCACGTTGACAATGTGCTTTTTCTGCATAGGCGGAATAGTTTCAGGCATATTGACCAAAAAAACTTCGCCCAAAGCTGCTGTTGTAATTTCAGCCATTCTCGTATTTTCAGGTTTCACTATTGCATCGCGTATGTCAGGAACCGGTATTTTAACGCTGTACATTTCCTATGGCGTAATTTGCGGCCTGGGAATCGGCATGGCCTATAATGCAATTATTTCCGCAACAAATGCCTGGTTTCCCGATAAAAAAGGCACCGCATCCGGGGCAATGATGATGGGTTTCGGCGCAAGTACGCTGGTACTTGGAAATATAGCGGCATTATTGATTAAATCCGAATCCGTAGGGTGGCGAACCACATATTTAATTCTGGGTATATCGATAGGGCTTATTCTGCTGATAGTCAGCTTTATCGTAAAATATCCTTCCAAAGATACAAAACTCCCTGAGGCTAAAAATAACAAAGCAGCCGGAAACGGCGCATTTACGACACGTGACTATACTACGGCGCAAATGATCCGCAGGTTTAGCTTCTGGAAATTTTTTATGTTTTCCATTACATTGACTGCTGTGGGCAGTACGGTAATCAGCTTTGCCAGGGATTTAGCTTTATCAATAGGTGCGGCAGACGCCCTGGCAACCATGTTAGTTGGCGTGCTTTCAATTTTCAACGGCCTTGGAAGGATCTTTTCCGGTATACTCTTTGATAAAAAAGGATGCCGGTTCACCATGACAACGGCTAATATCATCACGATTGCGGCTTCGGCGGTCATATTATCGGCTGTTGTATCAAACTCCATAATACTTGGTGTTGCAGGCCTTTGCCTTGCGGGTATTTCCTATGGCAGCTCTCCTACTATAAGTTCAGCCTTTACAAGCCTTTTTTACGGCAGCAAAAATTTCTCAATGAACTTCAGTGTCGTAAACACGATGCTTATTCCCGCTTCCTTTACCGCAACGGTAGCGGGTTCTCTCGTCGCATCAACCGGATCCTATGTGGCTCCATTTATTCTGCTCATTGTATTCTCTGTAATATCGTTATTGTTAAATATAAGTATCAGACAGCCGTGATCAGATATCAGATTTTTTCAGCGTCACCGCTTTACTTTGTAAACAAAGAAGCAAGGGATGGTTTAACGGATCCCTGCTTCTTCTTTTATAATCTTTTATTTGGTAAATTATTCACCCCAAATTATTTTAAATAACCTGTATAAAACAGCCGCAGCTTCCGCCCTTGTCATTTTTGCCTTAGGAAGCAGCTTTCCTCCCGCTCCGACAATGATTTTTTTATCAACCAGAAGGGCAACGCTTTCCAACGCTTCAGCGGACACAAGATTTGCATCTGAAAACTCATTAAGGATGTCATAATTTTGATAGTTTACCTGCCCTAATTCCGGCTTTGCGTATTTCAATGCCGAAGCGGTAAACACCATCATTTCTTCCCTCGTAATGGGATCTCTTGGCCTGAAAAGGTTTCCGTCCGCTTTTACAATACCTGTCATCTTTGCTATCCCCACCGTATGATAAAAATAATCGTCGGCCTTAACATCATCAAAATTGGTCTCCACTGCGGCTGATATACCCAGCATTCTCACGAGCAGTGTAACGTAATCGGCACGGGTTATGTCATATTGGTATCCGAACAAATTGTTCGGAAGTCCCTTGATAATACCGCGTGAAGCCATTACGTCAACATATTTTCTCGACCAGTGATCCCTGACATCATCAAAGGTTTTTTTCACAAAGGATACGGCAAACGTACCAAAATAGTTCGTCACGAAACTTACGTTTCCCTGCTGGTTGTTATATACACCCGTTTCAACAGGTTTTACATTTCCCTCCGCATCTATATGCCATACAACAATATGTTCAAAGTCTGCGGCTTCTTCCGCGGTCGGGTGGTATGGTATATCAGCACGGACAGCGGCATTCGGGTTGTTCCGCGTGTTCGTATTTCCGTTCAACTCGATTTGCAGTATAATGACAGGCCTGTTCCCGATTTGTTTTTTCAGCGTATCATTAAGATTGCCAATTCCTGCGATACCTAACCTTATTGAGGCATATTCAGCATTGTGTGCCATTTCTCCTGCAAGTATGTTTCCCGGGATCCGGACTGTTCCTAAAGGGGTCCTGATTATAAAACAGGCTGCAGGGTTTATCAGGGCCTGTACGGGAAAATTCAGAACATATTCTCCGGCTCCTTCGGCTTGCAATATTTCTATTTCTATTGTCTTTATTCCCGACGAATCGGCCGGTACTTCCGATAACAAACCCGTGATTTGTGTCATCGATAATGTCGCGGTCGCCGCTCCTGCTGCCTTATCAAATACCGGTTCCAGCACGAGATCTGCTCTGCGAACCGCCACAGAAATCGATTCACCCGACATATATGTTTGTGATGCAAGTTTTGAATCCACTGTCCTGAACGACTCAAGTTTGATTGAAGCCGTACCCGATACTTTCCCCCTGAATGTGATGGTACTAAGTTTCATGTTGCCATTCTCGCCATTAACATCTCCCACTTTTGTAAAAGCAATGTATGCCTTATCTCCTTTTATCTTAGGAGAAACGGAAAAACCGTTTATCTCCGATACTGCTTTTATCAGCTCAAGCTTTTCGCTGTCAAACGACAAGACCGCCTCATAGGCATAAAGATCATTCAGATTAATCCCATTAAGGGATATATTTATCTGTGATCTTCCTGTGCCGGCATTGTCTTCCGCAGATATTGAAAACACAGTCTCTGCGGCAAAACTGATGTTCATGCCGGGCATTGCCATGGAAGTCAGAGCAGCCAAAAGCACGTATACAATAAAGCGTTTCATGAGAATCCTCCTTTTTTTCGTCGTCACTAAGATTGTTCCAGCATCTTTTTTGCTATAAATATGATATCGAGAATATCCACTATACCGTCCGGTTTTCCGTTTTCCCCTGTAACATCGCAGTGCCTTGCCTGTTCCCATTCCGGATCTCCTGCCCGGGTCATGTAATTATATGCAGCTATAGCCAAATCCCCTGCATTAATAACGCCATCGTAATTTACATCTCCCAATATACCGGGAATTCCGGTTATGGTTATTCCCTGGGATGTATTTCCGTCAGAATCCACAGTTTTCAAAACAAACTGATATACCTCTCCGTTTATAAGGTCCGGAATAGTTATACTCTGCTGTCCTTTTTCCACGATATACGAGTCCGTTCCATTTACTATTATCAGAATCCGGTCATATTCGTTACCGGGAGGGTCAATCCATGTCAGTGAGATTGCAGCATTTCCGGGAAGCACTATAACATCCGATACTTCGGGAAGAGTAATCCGGGATATCGTTATATTTACAGAATTAGAGGCAACAGGTATCTGTTCACCGAAAGGAGCAGTTCCTGCTAAAGCCCGTTCAAGCCGGAAACAACCGGTATAATTCTCCGCTGTCCCTGCTTTAAATTTCAGTGTAACCATTCGAATTCCCTGCCCTGTTATCGGCACGCCATTACCGACAACAAATATCTTTACGCTTCCTTCGGAACTGTCATCTTCACGCACTACCGTAATATTTTCCGGTTCGTCATAACCTAAATACTCAAAGTAATCGGCATCATACTCCAGAACCGCCTGAATCGCATACATATCGGTACGTGAAGTATATACATCCATAGTGATCGAAAAGGTTTGCCCGCTTATCACTGTTCCCGGGCCGCTAAGATGAATTCTTATCCCTGTCCCGGGAATTGACGTGATCTCCACGCCTTCGGATTCATTCCCGGAAGTGTCCAGTGCGATAATGACAAAACGATACTCTGTTCCATTATCAAGCCCATCAATCAATAACCGCTCCACTCCCTTATCCACATCAATAACTCCGTCAGGTCCTGCTATTCTGATTCGATCCAAATCGTTGTCAACCGGATCATTCCATTTCAATAAAACACATCCGTCGCCCGGTATACCATATGCATTCGACACCGGGCCAGGTGGTGTCTCATCCCGTGGAATACCGAAAACCACTGTCTCACCCAAAATAACTCCCGTATCGCTTATTATTGATAACCGGAATGAATATTCTATGCCGTTTATCAAATCAGCAAAAACTGCCTGTTGAACTCCCTTTTCCACATATACCGTTTTCCCTGCGCCGGTAATTTTGACCCGGGCAAAAAAGCTGTTATCAGGATCCTGCCACTGTAATGTGATCTGCCCATCCGATTCAATTACGGATACATTTATATCAGCAATACCTGTTCCGGCGGAAGATGGATTTATAAAGGTTAACAGAAGAAAAAGCATCAGGAATATACCGGTTTTTTTATATAAATTTCTTTTTTGCATAGATTTCACCTCTGAATATGAAAACTTGTCCATAATTACTGCATTATTCGTATCTTTGTTGAATAAATATCGCCTCCTCATAAAGGCAGCCTGCAAGGATTAAATTAAACCGAAAAAATGTGTACTTTTTCAGGCCGTTTGCAGTACTTGATAATGATATGGGCAGAATTTTTAATTCTGCCCATATCAATAATGATTATCTGTTTAATTAATAATGCTTCTTGCTATAATCGCAAGGTCTATAATATCAACAATACCGTCATTGTTCACGTCGGCTATTTGTGCCTGCTGCCAGTTATCGTCTGAACTGTCGGTATTGTAGTAGTACGCTGCTATTGCCAAATCTCCGATGTCCACACCGCTGTTTCCGTTCAGATCTCCAATCAGCACGGTTACGGTACAGGTTGCCGTCTTACCGCCGTCTTCAGTCGTGACCGTAATGATTGCTTCTCCGTTTCCAACCGCGGTAACTACTCCGTTTTCCACAACAGCGACATCAGTATTGCTTGAAGACCAGGTAACATTCTTATTCGTCGCATTGGCCGGCTCAACGGTTGCGGTAAGCTGTACGCTCTGACCCATTCTCGTCAGATACAGGCTCGTTTTGTCAAGGCTTACGCTTTCAACAGGAACAGTTGTATCAATGGTAACAGTGACCGTACAGGTAGCGGTGAATCCGCCATCTTCGGTAGTGACGGTTATAATCGCAGTTCCTTCGCCAACCGCAGTGACGACACCGTTATCAACCACAGCAACGCTCGGGTTGCTTGTTGACCATATTACCCTCTTGTTCGTCGCATCAGCGGGTTCAACCGTTGCTGTCAGCGTTTTGCTCTGACCTATTGCGTCGAATGTCAGGGTTGTTTTGTCGAGACTTACTCCTGTTACAGGAATACCTGAAACGGATACCGACAGTATACCGCCGGAAGCCTTAATTACCGTTCCTTCAGGAGCAACGCCCAACTCCGCTGACGATACCGAGATTACACCAGTTTGACCAATAGCTCCGGAGGCAAGGAATTTCAGTCTGAACAGGGAAGCATTCCCCGTCAGCGCTTCCTGACTGAATGCAATAATACGCAGTATTCCCGGCTCCAATTCAGTTTCTTCGTCGGGGATTATTATCTGAACACCTCCGACCGCTTCAACGCCCAAAAGGGTAAACAGCTGTGAATCGTATGTAATAATGATATCTTCCGCGTATATATTGCCATCCACATTTTCCATATTCACTTCTACGATAAATTCATTACCGGGCTGTATTTCAGCCGGCCCTTTCAACACCACAGCATTTTCAAGAACACTTGCAACCGTCACCCGGGCTGTTGCCTTTTCTACGCAGCCTTCAATTTTACCTTGCACCGTAAATACTCCGGGGCTTGCATAGCTCTGCGGATCTATATCATCCCATACGACTTCCCGTTCTTCCTGTACAATACCGACATCGTTATGGTTGACCGATACGGTCACTGTACCGGGCAGTACGGGAGCAACCCCGGGAACCGTCTCAACTTCGACATCTTCTATGCCTCTGATTTTGCTCTTTGAGAAGAACCAGTCTATCAGCATGCCGCGCTCCGGGTCAACATATTCATTATATGCCGGCAGCCATGAGCAATGCGGATCAAATACCCATCCGTTGTAAGGAGGATTATTAAGTTTATTTTCGGGGAAAACTGTCAGCATCGAGTCGTTCCAATATTGACTGTAGGTATTATAAGTATTGACAACCATGCCATATAGAAAATCATCGTCATCGACAAAGGTCCAAAGAGGCAGATAGGCCACCTTCAGTGCGTTTTCCACGTTTCCGGGTCCGCCGGCGGGACATATCGGCGCGGCTGCCGCAGGGACGTCGGGGAAATTCTGGAGGAAGGTCCAGGTAGCTCCTCCGCCCATCGAGAACCCGGTTATATAGATACGGTTAGGATCAACTTTACCGTCGGCTATCCATGTATCTACAAGCGCTTTTACTTTTTGCATTGCTGCGGCGGTAGTCGCATTGCGCGGGGCAAGAACATGGCACGGATACCTGGCCTGGTTTTCGGGGTTTGCCCAAACGGTACCGCCGTTGCTGAAACGGATAGGCGTGTATATATCATTCCCCTGTCCGCCGCCGTGATTGAAAATTACGAGTGGAAGCGGTTCATCAATTTCATCGTTCCAGAAATAACTGTAATCCAGTCCGTCATAATTTGCGTATTTAAACTTATCAAGCACAGGGCTTACAACACCGGTCTGAACAAATGCTTCAGGTATAATTTGGGTCCCGTCTGCACAGTCTATATGAGTACCGCTGAAGGTAATTGTGTACTGTGAATCAAATGTATATCCCCCGTCATTTGTGTATCCGCCGTCACCCCATCCCAGGTCGGGGAAATCAATAACAATGTATCGTCCCGTATCGGAAGGATAACCCACATCATTCACTTTGCTTACATAAACGTCAATTATCTCGCGCGGACCGTCATACCAGACATAATTCGGGTCCACTATTCTTGTCGCGCGAACATGGGCGCTCCAGTCGGAAATATTCAAAGAGGAACCGACTACTTCTTTCTTTGCGTCAATGATCAATGCATCGGTGCGCTCATGGAACGCAAAGTTCTCATTCCTGAGTATAAACGGCAATATGGAATAATCATCTTTAATCAGCAGTGGAACGGCTTTCGATGCGAAAAGCGTGTCTCCGTCATATACGTCGACAAGAATCCTGTAACTGCCGGCTTCAGGGGCTTTGGCAATCGTAACCGTTCCTGTGCCGTTTGCAAGCTGGAACTCATCGCTGTATTTTACGCCGTCCTTTTCAAGGTACGCGACAACATTATAATTTTCTATGCCCGCGGCAACAGCATTAACGGTGATGTCTGCCGGTTCTCCTGTTATAATTTCATTCTTGTCGGCCGAAACAGTCAGGTCGTGCAGCGGACGCGGCGTAAGACCTTTCCCAATCAGGTAGCCGCTCGGATCAATAACCGCATAGAATGCTTCTTTTGCAGCAAATGAGCGGTCAAACAACTGCGGGCTGTAATCACCTCGCCAGCTTCTGCTGTCTGCATGACCCCAGAGGGTTACACGGTCGATATGGGCGTCATATGCCTTGTAATATTCAAACAGGCGTGCATAGTAGATAGCCTGTTCTACCTGCTGTTCATATGTAAGGACAGGAGAAGTCGGCCCGTTATAACGACCCACGGGAACATCGAGTTCGGACACTGTAATCCTGACTCCTGCTTTTATAAAACGCTGAATTGATTTTTCAATTTCTGAAACATCGGGATGCTCGGTGAAATGGTGGGATTGCATACCTAGTCTTTCAATCAGTTTGCGGCCGGGATCGGTGTTGCGCGGGTCGGTCTTCCATTTTTCGTTCAGTTCTTCAGCCATCTGAGCCATTGCTTCGCGTTTCCAGTCATCCGTTTCGTTATAATCGTTGTAATCAAGTACAGCGTTCGGATCTGCCAGGCGAGCAAAGACAAATGCGTCGTAAATATAATCGGCTCCGCTTTCACCCTTTTCCGGGTCGGCACCGTTGGCATAAGCCCTGTACCATGGTGAACTCTTCCTTAATACATCCCTCCAGTTATCGAACGGAAGGGAACCGCCGTCGAAAGCCTCGTTAACGACATCCCACGAAATGACTTTACCCGCAAAGTAACACGCGACAGTGCTGATAAACTCCTCCATATTTTCACGCGCTTCGTCACGCGTAACAGGAGTATTGTCGGGGTTAGTGTTCAGCCAGCTTGCGGATTGAGAATGCCACACGAGTGTATGTCCGTGGAGCAGGATTCCGTTTTCCTCGGCCCATTCAACAATCGGATCGGCGCCCGAAAAGTCATACTGACCCTTCCCGCTGGTGAGATACATCGGTTTCATATTGTTTTCCGCGGTGACGACATTGTAGTGATGTTTATACATCGCAGTAGTATCGGCATCCATTTGATGCGGCGATATTACATTGCCGAACAGGAAACTGTCCTTATAAGTTTCCGCGAGCGAAGGCAGCGTGAGATCCCATTCAGGGCGTGTGATTACTATATTGTCAATATACCAGACATCGGGGTGGTTACTGCTGCTATCCCCCCAAAAACGAAAATCAATGCTCGTAATTTCCTCTGTCATTACGGGCGTGCTCACGCTTAGCATTCTCCAGGAGTTCATCTGTATAATACCGGAGGACCAGGAGCTTGAAGGAAGATTATATTCGGTATTTGAGTAGTTACCGTTTAATACAATCCCAAGTCCCCACATCCAGGGGGATTTGTTTTGGTTATACTCGGAAGGTACATAATAATATACCCGGATATCATAACTTGCGCCTGCAGGCAGAGGTTCAGGCAGATTCAGACGGATCGCGTTGTCCGCATTTGCGTAACTCTCCCCTTCGATGTGGTTTGCGCGAAGGAAATAATTATCATCAAAACCCATACCGCTGCCGCTGTCCCAAACAATTTCGGAAGCTGATGCCGGGACAAACCAGGATTCCTGCTCAAGTTTTTCCGCAGGGGTAAAAGAGAACTTATACAAATCATTAGCGGCAAATACCGGAACCGAAATAAACAATCCCAATAAAAGGATAGCAGCCAAGGCCAGCGAAACGCCGGATTTTAAGCAATGTTTTTTGTACATGATACTCCTCCTTCCTCAATAAATATGGTTTTTGTGGTTTGAAACGGATGATTTACTGATCACGTATCCTGTTCACAATATTTCCCCCCCCTTACGTATGTTTTTGCTAATACATTTATATTTATTTCCCGGGTGCCACTGGACTTGAAAGAGTTCTTGCAAAGATACGAAGTGTTTTTAAAACTTGGCAAATCTATTTGTGATTAATAGCTGCTGATTTATAAAACAGGTTTATTGTTCTCAGTTTGGAATCAATGTGCTTACAATAGCTGATATAAGCTTCTTTTGACACTCATATATAATCATACAAACATCCTGGTGTCAATATAATTTATACATATTTCCCAAATATTACCGTATGATTAATATTATTATTTACCTATTGACAGGAGAAATTATTGAAGGGTTACCTGTGAACATGAACAGGAAAGATTTGCAATTTCATAACAGTTGTGAAATGAATCAGCAGGAAGACAAACAGGCTTCATATATATGTTTCATTTTTAAAGCATCCTCGGCCATCCTGTCCCTTGATTCGCATATAATCACGGGTTCCGCGTTTCTTTCGGCAAGTACTTTTGCCAAGGGCTCGAAATCCGGACCGTATTCCGTTTCGTCAAGGGTGTGATGTTTCCTTTCGCCGGCATCGGTAAATTCAACACGGCTGAAGTGAATGTGAAGCTTATCGGCCCTTTCCTTCCCGAGTGAATTTTCAACAGCATCAAATATTCGGCGGTAATCATCGATAGTTTTAAGCGCTCCAAAGCTTCGCGCGTAAACATGTCCGAAATCGACACACGGAATCATTCTTTCATCCAGGCCGCACATAATTAATATTTCATCCAAATCCCCAAGCTGGCTTATCCTGCCCAGAACCTCGGGGCAGATCGAAATCCCGGAAAGACCTGATGCATCGGCTTCCTTCAATGCTTGTGCAAATGCCGGAAGGGCAAGAGTCATCGCTTTTTCCCTTGACATTTTCCCCACCGTGCCGGTATGGACCACTATTCTCCCGGCACCCATCCAGTCTGCGATTTGCAGTGTTTTCAGAATATACTGCACTGAGTTTTCTCTTTTTTTATCATCAGTGCTTGCGAGGTTAATATAGTAAGGGGCGTGGATACTCATCCTTATCCCCGCCTTTTTTGCCTCTTCACCGATTTTCTCTGCCGTTTCCTTCTTTATGTTTACTCCTTTATTGCACTGGTATTCATAGGCGTTTAAGCCCATTTTTTTCAACCAGCGCGGCATTTGCCATGAATGCCTGTTCCCTTCCCTGTAAAAACTTTCGGAGTTTCCGGAAGGGCCGAACCATATCACGCGACCGACTCCTTTCGCCGGAAAAAGAAAGACTTTTCCGTATTCCTTCCTTACTTAAGAAGCATTCTTGTTTTACTTAATTTTTATTCCGAAAATTTTCCGCGCATATGAACCTATTACTATCATATCGTCGAAAATCGCGGGCGACGCTTCCACGTTCCGCTCCACCGATACCGTATCAAGAGTTTCGCCGTTTTTCGGATCAATCAAATACACATATCCGGCGGAATCACAGTATATCATATAGCTTGTGCCGTCGTCCGACTTAAATAGTGTCGGCGAACTCCAGCCGTAATTATTCATTACTTTGACCCATACTTCTTCACCCGTTTCCTTGTCAACGGCAATAAGCCTTCCGCCTGCAGGTGTGCCCGTCTTTGCAATATTGAAAAATACAAGGTTAGAAATATCTCCCGTACCTACCGCGGGCGTTCCGAAAAGGCCGCCGTTTATTACCGGGTCTTTCCAGCATTCATAGGAGCGCTCCCAGATTTGCTCTCCGGTTAGTGCGTTGATTTTCCGGATCGTGGATTTGCCGTAATCCCCCTGCCTGTCCACTTCATTTCCGGTGTACAGGAAAACACCGTCCTCGGTTTCCTCTATCACAATTGTGCTGTCCGTGTCGTCTTTCAAGTTAAAGCACCATTTGGGAGTAAAAGTGTTTATATCGACGCACTGGAGCATTCCGCCATTATCGGCGAAATACATAAGATCTCTGTAGATTGCAGGAGAATTCTCTATCCCGTAACTTCCGGTAAAGTGGTTCGTATACCTGTATTTCGTTATGACAGGTTCTATTGACAGTTCGGCTTTTTCGATATCAAACCGCGTATTAAGCTTTATCTTGTACACAAGCCCGTTTTCACCGCATTGGAACAGCGTATCCGTTTCGGCATGCACGAGACCCGACGAATCAAATGCTCCCCAGTTTCGCGGCTGGTTAGGATCGTTTCCCGGCAGAGCATATATTTCTTCCTGGTTAATCAGATTGAAAATCCGGTAATAAAAGGGGGCGGATTTCCCGCTGTTAAGTTTTTGAACGCCCATCCCGCAGTATAGAATCGGATATCCTCTCGGATCAACTGCGGGTGTACCCTTGATAGGAAAACCGATTTCTATCGCAGGACGTGTCGGCTTGCCCGTTTCAAGATCCAAAAAGTGCACTTTTCCGTCCAGAGCCGCCTGGATTACTTCCACAAGGTCCTTATCCCTGAATTCGGGGTAGATGTTCATAATTTTACGCACATTTTCAGGCCAGCGTATTATAAGGGGCTGTCCTGTCCAGCCGACACCGGGCCACTGCGGATCAATCAGCTCAAGTTCGCCGTAGTTCCATACGATTTCAAGTTTCTTTTCGATAACGTTCCTGTTTCCGAATGCAGCACCGTTCCGGTGATTATTGCCGCGGAATGTTGTTATGCCGTCAACCTTGCTGTAAGATTCGGGAGGGCCGAAAACAATTTCTTCTTCTCCGCTGTAGTTATTTACCGGGGTTTTACCGGAGTAAACCTGGTATTTAACCTGCTGTCCGCTGTTATTTCCGGCACTGTCCGACATTGGGACGGGCGTTACCGCCGGAGTCGGCGTCGGAGATGGTGTCGGCGACGGCGAAGGGGTCGGCGTTACTGTAGGAGTTATTGTTAAAGGCTGCTGCGGAGCCTGTGTAGGTTTCGTATCTTCATTGTTTTTATTAAGCGCCTCATAGTCCCTGTATACAAAAATAAGTACTGCCAATAACAAAACCGGCATTATCAGCATCAAAGCTTTTCCTTTCCTGGTTCTCATTACAATCCTCCAAACATTTTCCCTTCTGTCATGAATATTGGCATACCGGTTATTCGTGCTTCAGATAATAATAAATTCTTTTTGATATTTCGCCAATCACATCGCATGCAGCCCCGTATTCGGCGCCGTCACTCATAACAGCCAGAACATAAGGTTCATCCGCGAATACTATTCCGACATCGTTGAATACGCCTAAGCTTTCAAAAGATCCGATTTTATGCGCTACCTTTACATCTTCAGGCAAATACCTGTTAATCCTGTCGTTAAATACCGTGTTCTGCAGGTCTTCCATTAAAATGCCGGCTATTTCGGGAGATTCAAGATAGAACCGGTATAATTCTTTTGTATAAAGAGCAATATCGTACGGGCATGAACGGTGCCTGCGTCCGTAGTATATGGTCCCGCCGAGTTCCTGCATATAGTTCCTGATATTATCAATGCCCAAGAGCCGGATAATCATGTTTATCGCGCAGTTGTCGCTGTATACGATTGACAGCCTTGCGGTTTCACGTACGGTATATTCCGTGCCGTACTCGGATTTTTGAATAATGCCCGAACCCGGTTCAAAATCTTCTTCGAGGTATTTTAATGTGCTTTCAGGATCAATTTCACCGGCGGCTATTTTTTTATATAAAAGAAGGTTCATCGGCAGTTTTGTGGTTGATGCCGCCACAAATTCATCCTTGTCATTAATACCGAACTCGTCCCCGGTAACGAGGTTGATGAAATACATGCCATACTTGGCCGGCTGCTGTGAAATATAATCCTCGAGTTCTTTTTTCAACGCTTCCATATCCCTCGGAAAAGGAGTCGGAGCCGGTGTTGGTGTCGGCGAAGGCGTCAGAGTCGGAACCAGTGCAGGTTCCTTGGAAGGAGCGGCCGTGGGTGTAATGGCATCCTCTCCGTTTCCCGTATTTTCTGACGCATTTCCGTCCGGATTTGTTCCTGCAGGCGGGGTAATAACGGTCACATCCCGGCCGTTTGTTTCTTTTCCGCGATTCATGTATAAAATTGCCATAAATATAAATACCGCAAGAACTGCCAAAAAGAGAATTACTTTCACAGCATTGCTTCTTTTATGCATGTTGTACTTATTCATTTGTACTTTACAGGAAAAACCCTGTTTATTCCTCCTTTCAGCAAACGAATAGCGTTTGCATCATTTTCATTATTTTACCGCCACCGTTAAATTATATTACCTTTACGCTTACAAGTCCACATCGGATTGTCTGAAAAATCTTTTTTATTCTTGTTTTTGCCGTTCAAACGCACAGCAATTTAAAGGCTTTTTCTGTAAACAAGATTTCCTGACAAAAACCTTAATTATGGTTTTTGCCGCATTGATAATTACCCAGAATATTTTTTTGTAGCTTTATACCGTTTTTTAGTATAAAATGAAAAAAGAACACCGTATTTTACTTGTTTATCTGCTTCCGGTATACAAAAAATTACTGATAATCCATTTTTACATAATTCCGATAATAATAAGCTATAAACAAAATATACATTAGGAGATTTAGGGAGGAAAAATGTATAATTTTGTTATATGTGAGGATAATCCGAATACCGCGGCGATTATAAAAAGCATCATAACCGAGTATACCGCGAAGAAAAACCTCGACTGTCATATCCATTTGTTCCAGGACAATTTTGAAAAAGTCATCGATTTCGCAGAGGCAAATCTCGGCCATATCAATGTTTATTTCATGGATATAATACTGAACCAGGAAAACGCATCCGGCCTGACACTTGCGAGGCAAATCCGCAAAATAGACATTATGGCTTATATAATTTTCATAACATCGCATCCCGAATTGAGCCTTAAAGTTTTCCAGTACAAACTCAAAGCCCTTGACTATATCTATAAACAGGACGAGAATATCCAAAAAAGAATACAGGAATGCATAGATACGGTCCTGAGAGAAATGGTCCTGCTTGGAAATGTCGATGTGACAAGGCAGATAACACTGAAAAGCTATAATAATTTTTATACCGTAAAGCTTAATGACATTATGTATTTTGAAACGAGGCCGGGTTCGAGAATGCTCCACTGCATTCTTAAAAACGGTACCTGCATAGAGTTTTACGATACTATGAAATCATTGATAAAACAATTGGACAGCCGCTTCTATCAATGCCACCGTTCATATATCATTAATACGCGTCAAATCAAAAAGCTTGGGGGAAGCCGGTACTATTCGGTTGTTATGAATGACGGGAAGGTTTGCGACGTTTCGAAGCAGAAGTGGAAGGAGCTGGTAAACCGTGTTCGCTCCTGAACAGATAATAAGGGTTTTTACCGTTTCCCTTATACATCTGCTTATCGTAATATACATGAATTTCGGGAATGTAAAAAGAAACACGATAAGCAAAGTTTTTTTATTCGGCACCTTTTTCGCTGTAAACTATGTGATCTACAGTCTCATTGAAATACCCGGGATAAGGTTTTCGGTAGTGCTTGTCGCTTCGTCAATAATAATTAAGTTTATTTACCGTCTTAATTATTTTGAATCGCTCGCGTTATCGTTGGTAAGTCTTTTTATTATTGTAGTAGGAGACTTTGGTCTTCTTTTTTTCTTTGTTAATTTTTTAAAGTTTGATTACCTAAGCCTTGATAACCTATTATATATAGGTATTGCCAACCTGAGTTTTCTTTTCATTACCATATTGGTTATAATTATCAAACAGATTGTTCACGGGAAAAAGCATATATCCAAAATCAGCACTAATTTTTTCTTTTTCAGTTGTATTGTTTTTATTGTCTTTATCTGTACGCTTAACCTTTATTTCAATAAACAGATTATTTCTGCAAATCCGTCCGCAGTAATTGTTTTCAACCTGATTGCGTTCGCGATATACTTTTTTGTATGCCTGTTCCTTGTCCTCTCCTATTTTTCAGTAAATAAGCAGGCTTTATTAATGGAGCAGCAGGCAAAGGAATATGAACAGCTTATTGAATATACACAGATTATCGAAAGCCTCTATCAGGACATCCGAAACCAGAAGCATGACTTTCTGAATGTTTTGTTCTCGCTGAAAGGCTATATCGACAGCGGACGGATTGACGAACTGAAGAGTTATTATTACAACTCGGTTCTGAAGGAATACAGGGAAAGTCCTCAAAACCATATAGTGTCCTCATTGAATTTTATCAAGCAGACCGGATTAAAGGGCATCTTGTCATATAAGCTGAACCAGGCGGTATCGATGGGGCTGAAGGTTTATGTTAATATTTTTTCGGAAGTATGGTTTAAAGGCATGGATATAATAGATTTATGCAAAATTGTAGGCATACTTATCGACAACGCGATCGAGGCGTCTGTCGAATCCGAAATGAAAGAGCTCCATGTAGGCATTGAAACATGTGACGGCTCCACTTCCATAATTATCGCGAATACTTACCTTAACCTGCCGAACATTAACCAGCTTTTCAAGCGCGGGGTTTCAACGAAAGGAAAAAACAGAGGGTTAGGCCTGTGTAATGTTAAAAACATACTGGCCCAATACCCCTCTGTTTCTTTAAAGACAACCGTGGATCAAAATATGTTCTTCCAGGAACTGGTTTTCCCTGGCAGCGGCTAACGCATAAGCAGATAATTACCGCTTATTTTTCTCTTTTTACACCTGGTGACCGGAACAAATCAGCGTTATTTCTGCTTTCTGATTAAACTCGCGGGCATCTTCGGCTCTTTAAAGAAGAAAAACATCGACTGCTTTGAGTTCTGAATTGCCGTCCTTTTGCCAACCTCGGCAATAACCCCGGCGATTTTACGTTTCATAGTACTCATAATTCCGATACCTCCTATTCAGGATATAATATATTGCCGGTGTTGTCATGACGCTTTCGGCAACAGCGCTCCATGCGAAAATGTTACCGATGACATGACCGCTCGGCAATAGCAGCATAATAATGAACATTAGTCCTGTAAAAATAAGGGATAAAACCTTAAGTTCCTGTCTGATCCTCGGAACGACAAGCGGACGTTCTTCGGTATCCGCAGGTGCGTATAATACCAGCAGGATAAACGAAACCAGAAACATGGATATATTTATTAGTCTTGGTAAAGGTACGTATATTCCTGCGTATGTAATTGAAAGAAATACAACCGTTGAAAAAAACAGGCACGCCCAGTCGTTCTTTAAATGCACCCCTGAAGCAAATGATCTGAGAATTCCGAAGGACAATATCGCAAAGAAAAGCGGCTGAAGAATATTTAATAAATATCCTACAGCAAAAATAAAAACAATTTTTGGCACTGTTATTATGATTCCTTCGAGACCATACCCGATAATCTCGAGATCCTCTTCCGATTTATCGGGGCAATGAGCCGAGATATACCGGATTACTGAAGCAGTGATGCGTTTTGCCAATACAATCACCACCTGAATAAGCATAAACATTCTGTACCCTTATTTTGATTTGGGGGGGGTGTGGGTACGGAATGTCATGCCTTATGCTCATTTTAATCGGATTGATTATTTAGTTCAATGGCTTTGGGATATAAAGCATGAAATCCGGCATAAATAGACCAACGCTAACATTTTACGCAAAAAAACACGCATTTTTTGTAAAATGTGTTCAAAAATATACTTTTTTATGCTATAATTATTTGTTTGACAAATGCAAATAAAGCAGGGCTGTTAAGTTTAAGTTCAGGGTTTTATGGTATATACTCAAACTCCATATCTTTCCCTACGCGAACGGTATCTCCCTCTTTTATGCCTTTTTCCACTAGAGCATCAATAACGCCTTTTTGTTTCAAAGACCGCTGGAAATACCTAAGCGATTCGATATCGTTGAAGTTAATCCCGCGCAGAAGCCTGTTTATCCACGGGCCGTCCACGACGTATACCCCGTTTTCCACATGTATTGTATATTCTTCTTTTTCTTCCGCCCTGTAGACGGTTATATCCTGATCAGGCGAAAAGAGCACAGGTTCCGGAAGGCTCCTTACCTGTTCATAAGCATAACGGATCAGTTCTTTTATTCCGCTGCCTGTCGCTGCGCTTATGGGAAATACTTTATATCCAAGCTTTCCGGCTTCCGCAGCAAGGCGTTCCAAAACCTTTTCATCGGTAAGGATATCCGTTTTGTTCGCGGCCACTACCTGGGGTCTCTTTGCAAGCTCGGAATTGTAATATTTCAATTCTTTGTTTATGGTATTGAAGTCATCAACGGGATCGCGCCCTTCGACGCCCGATATGTCAACGACATGAATCAACAGCTTCGTGCGTTCGATATGCTTTAAAAAATCATGGCCAAGACCGACCCCTTTATGAGCGCCGTCAATAAGGCCCGGAATATCCGCCATAACAAAGCTTTCGCCTTCATCTATTGAGACAACACCCAAATTAGGCGTCAGTGTAGTAAAATGGTAATCGGCAATTTTGGGTTTTGCGGACGAAACAACCGATAATATGGTTGACTTTCCGACATTCGGCATACCTATCAACCCCACGTCGGCCAAAAGCTTCAGTTCCAGGATAATCCACTTTTCTTCCCCGGGTGTCCCGTTTTTAGCAAAATTAGGCGCCTGCCTTGTCGGTGTTGCAAAATTGGCATTGCCCTTTCCGCCTGTACCGCCTTTTGCAACAACCTCCGTCTGCCCGTCGTGCTTCAGGTCCGCAAGGATTATACCGGTTTCCTTATCTTTTACAATAGTTCCCACAGGCACTTTTATTATTAAATCTTCTCCTTTTTTTCCCGTGCATTTACTGGTTCCGCCGTCCGCTCCCCTCTCCGCCTTGTAATGCTTCTTATAGCGGAAATCCGCAAGCGTCCTGAGTTTATTCTCGGCTTTTAATATGACATTTCCGCCGTTTCCCCCGTCTCCTCCGTCGGGGCCACCGGCCGGAACGTATTTTTCCCTGCGGAATGATACTATCCCGTTTCCGCCGTCTCCTGCTTTTATATAAATTTCCGCAATATCGACAAACATATTTTTACCTCCGTAACTAAGGCTTGTGTTTTTCTATAAAATTGCCATAGACAAAAAAGGGGACGATATCCTCGTCCCCTCGGCATCTAAATTATTTATTCGGTAACAATACTCACTTTCTTTTTATTTTTCCCCATTCTTTCAAATTTTACAACACCGCTGACCAACGCAAACAATGTATCGTCACCGCCAATTCCGACATTCTTTCCGGGGTGAATCTTAGTACCCCTCTGCCGGACGAGTATATTTCCAGCCTTTACAAACTGACCGTCGCCTCTTTTTACACCCAGGCGTTTGGATTCACTGTCACGTCCGTTTTTTGTGCTTCCTACTCCTTTTTTATGCGCGAAAAACTGTAAATTTACCTTTATCACGGTTTACACCTCCTTATACCGGATGCGGATATACTGCCCGTATTCCGCTTCAATTTGTTTTAGACCGATCATCATTGTGTTTAATATTATATCCGCGGTAAAAAGCTGCTCGGCGGTAAGGTTATCCGGAATAAAACAGGAAATGTATTCCCCGTCCTTTTCCTCGAAATTCCTGAAACCGGCCAGCTCATTCATTCCTCCGAGAGCCGTATATACAACGGCCGATACGGCCGAACAGACAATGTCCCTTCCGGAGCTGTCGTAACCCGCATGGCCCCGGACCTTAAAACCCCGGATCTTTCCCTCGCTATCCTGATAAAATTCAGCAATGATCATGTTACACGTTAATCTTTTCAATCTGCACTTTCGTATATGGCTGCCTGTGTCCCTGCTTTTTTCTATAACCCTTTTTCGGCTTATATTTAAAAACAATAATTTTCTTTCCCTTTCCGTGTCCAAGCACTTTTGCGTCCACGGAAGCTCCGTCGACATAAGGCGTTCCGAATGTCAAATCCTTATCGTTTGAGACAGCAAGCACTTTGTCAAAAACAACGGTCTGATCTTCATCAGCGGAAATTTTCTCAACAAACAGTACATCACCTTCTCTTACTTTGTACTGCTTTCCGCCTGTTTCAATTATTGCATACATTAATTTGGTACCTCCTCCATCCTATCTCGCCGTTAAAGGTACCGGAAAAACCGGATTTATAACCTTTCCACGAGCGGTCGCCGTTACATTTTAGCACAGCTTTTTCGGCGTGTCAACTTCCGGCTGCGGAAAAATACTTCATATAAAAATTATTCCAAAGCATTTTTATGATTTTCGAATTGCAATAGTTTCCATCGTCACCGAAAGCACCCGAATCGCCCGCTGGGTTATTGCATTGTTCCCGCAGGTCCTGCTTCGGGTGTTTTATGCTATAATAACTTCGAACGGGTGCCCGAGAACATTGTATCATGAATTTTTGCAGCCGATGCCCGGCTGCTTTTGTTTACACCAAATGAAAATCTTACGATTTTCTTGAAATTCATGATATAATAACCTCAAACGGGTACCGGAGAACATTATATCAGTAAAGGGGTAGTACGGATATGCTTATGAAAGAATTTATAAGGCAGTACGGTTTGATTGTCGATTACGCTTGTTTTGAAGAAAACCTCGACATGTTCGTAAATGAAATGGAAAAAGGCCTTGCGGGAGAAAACAGTTCATTAAAAATGCTTCCTACATATATTTCGATCGACGATATCCCCGAAAAACGCAGCAATGTTATTGTAATAGACGCTGGCGGTACAAATCTTCGAATAGCGCTGGTGAACTTTGATTATATTACCCCTTCGATATCATATTTTAAGAAATATCCAATGCTCGGAATAAAAGAAACCATTACGAAAGAAGAGTTTTTTTCAACCCTGGCCTCGTACATTGTCCCACTGGCGGGCAAAAGCAAAAAAATAGGCTTTTGTTTCTCTTTCCCGGCGGAAATTCTGCCGAACAGGGACGGAAGAGCCATTAGCCTAAGCAAGGAAGTAAAAATAAACGGTATTGTAAATTCCCTTATAGGCGAACCACTGAAGAACGCTCTTGCCGAAAAAGGCCTGGATATTGAAAATATTGTTATACTTAACGATACCGTGGCGTCCTTGCTTGGCGCGAAAGCCGTGTACGTCGACCGGGTCTATGACAGCTACATAGGATTTATCCTTGGAACAGGTACAAACAGTTGTTATATCGAGAATAATTTCAATATACTGAAAAGCGACCATCTTAAGAACAAACCCGGAAACTGCATAATAAATATTGAATCGGGCGGATACGCAAATGCTCCGCGAACACCCGTTGATGAGTCGTTTGACAGCCTTACCGAAAAACCCGGCGAGCAGTTGTTTGAGAAAATGATTTCCGGCGCTTACCAGGGCGGTCTTTTGCTGGAGTTTATCAGGGCGGCCGCAGCAAACGGCTGTTTTTCCAAGTCTTTCGAGGAAAAACTGGCAGACGTCTCATCAATTGAATCAAAAGAGATTGATGATTTTTGTGCTTATCCCTATGGCGATAATAAACTGGCGTGCCTTTCAAAAGGCAGCGAAAAAGATCGTGTGTCGCTTTATGAACTTATTGACGCCTTTTTTGACAGGGCCGCCGTGTTGTCGGCTGTTAACCTCGCGGCTGTTATGAAAAAGACAGGCGCTGGCAAAAACCCGTGCCGTCCTGTCTGCATATCCGCGGAAGGCTCGACTTTTTATAAAAGCAAACTGCTTAATGAAAAAATCAATTACTATATGATTGATTTTGTCAGAAAGCGGCTTAATATTTACAGTGAATTCGTAAAAGCCGAAAATTCCACATTATACGGAACTGCGCTGGCTGGGCTGCTGGATTAACCGGCCTGTCCCCCCGCATACGGGGCAGGGTTTTGTTACTGCATCCCTGAGTGAACCGCGCACCTTTTTGCGCGTCATTTCAACAAGCCCGAGGTTTGTCATTCCCTCAACGACAACCCTGTTTCTGTCAGCGCTTACGACTTCTTTAAGATAAGAGAGTACTTTATCTTTATTTGACTCTTCTTTCATATCTATAAAATCGACAAGAATTATTCCTTCGATATTCCTAAGCCTTATTTGTCTTCCAATCGCGGCGGCGGCTTCAAGATTTGTCTGTAAAATAGTATTTTCCTGTTCGTTTCTTCCCGTATATTTGCCTGTGTTGACATCAATAACGGTGAGCGCTTCAGTTTCGTCAAATACAAGGTATCCGCCGCACTTCAGCCACACTTTGCGCGAGAGCGCCTCGCGAATGGCCGGTTCTATATTGTAGTATTCGAATAAATTATATTCCTTATTGAAAAATTCTATTTTGTTCTTTAAATCCGGTGAAACTTTGTCAAGATATTCAAGCAGTTCATTATATTTTTCCCTGTCGTTTATTACAAAACGTTTAACATCTTTACCCAGATACTCCCTCGCAAGCTTAACGTGCAATCCCGCTTCCTGATGCAGTATTCTCGGAACCTTGCCTTTTTCTTCTTTTTTAACGATACTGTCGCGCAGCCGGAAAAGCATAAGGATATCATTTTCAATCTCACTGTCTTTCATTCCTTCGGACGCGGTCCTGATAATAATCCCGCTGTCGTCGCCGCAAAATCTTGACGCAATATTCCTGAGGCGTTCCCATTCAGACTCGTTTTTAATTTTTCCCGAAACAACGGCCGTATTTTTATTGCAAACCAATACCGCGTATTTACCGGGGAGTGTAATATTGGTCGTTATTCTCGCTCCCTTGCCTTCAACCGGTTCCTTTATAACCTGGACTGTAATTTCCTGGCCGGGTTTTACGATATGTTCGATCCGGGGTTTCTGAGCTCCCGCGCCGTCACGGCCTGTTACGGAGCCGCCCGTCCCCGGTTTTCCGTACGGAACAGCTTCGGACACATAAAGATAAGCGTTTTTTTCCACACCGATATCAACAAAAGCAGCCTGCATTCCGGGAAGAACCTCCCTGACAATCCCGCGGTATATGTTCCCGACAAGCCTTTTGGGGTGGCTTCCTTCAATGAATATTTCGGCCGGTTCCCCGTCCTCGAGTAAAGCTGCCCTTGTCTGCAGCATTCCCACATCAATAATTATTTCTTTAACCATATATTTTTCCCCAGTTTCCGGTACTATTTCGGCACAGGCTCCACTGCTTAAACCAATGTGCGCTAACGGAAACTTGTATATTATTCTACAAAAGCGAATCGTCCATTGGAGTAATCCAAACTTTCCCGGCTGTAAGAGGAGCCGGATCCGCTTTCTTTTTACTACAATAGAGCATTATGCGATGCATTGCGAGTATGCTGAAAGGCGTGTTTGAAGCTTTCGATACCCCTTCGATGAAGAGTTCCGGCCGGATATTATTATCCTGTCCGGCTCCGAGAATAACATTAAAAATGCCCGTATGACCATCTTTTTCCGCCGAAAGTTCATATATGAACGGGCGGATATCGACTTCCTTCTCTCCGCTCTTGGTCTTTTTAATAACATATATTTCGCTGCTGTTAACAGTAGAACTTACCGCATATCCGATATCAGGCATATTGACCGCCTTAACCGAAATCCTGTAATGCGCCGCGTCAATAATCCCCATAAGATTCGATTTGCGGTTTTTCACCTTTGCCTCAATTACGTTAATGCCGGCAGGCAGCGAAGAATTCATTCTTTGTATGAAACCGGCAGTGTCAATATACCCGTCAAGCTCAACATCGGCAAATTCCCCTTCGCTTGTCAGTCCGAGCGGCATTGGCTGCGCAAATACAATGCGCGGTCTCGGGTTGAAACCTTCCGAATGGGCAACCTGTATCCCCGCGCGCTTGAAAGCCCGCTCAAACAGGCGCAGTATATCAAGATGGCTTATAAATTTTAATTCTTCTCCTCTTCCGAATCTAAACCGTATTTCCATATTATCTCACTCGCATGATATTTGTTAAATCTCCGGCCTTCTTTAACCGGGTGCTGCACAGCTTTTCATATCATTATGTCCACCCTGCCTGTCGGCGGACAGACCTGTATAAAACCTGAAAAACATGTATCATATTCCGCAGATACCGCCGATAAAACTGTTTATCCCGCAATTAGAACACCGCGTCCTGCAATTCGTGGTAACTTTTTCCTCGTATGCCCTTTTGCACTCGCGCTCGAGAAATTTTTTCGATACACCCATATCAATATGATCCCAGGGCAGTTTTTCGCTAAACTCCCTGGTCCTGTTCGCATAAAAGGACGGATCAATGTTTTCTTCACTAAATGCCTTCATCCATGAATCGTAATCAAAATGCTCATTCCACCCGTCAAAACGGCATCCTTTCCTCCAGGCATTGAGCAAAACCTTTCCAAGCCTTCTGTCGCCTCTTGCCAGAACTGCCTCAAGAAAACTCAGCCGCGCGTCATGCCAGTTGAAAATGATTGATTTCGATACTTCCCGGAGTTTTTTCCTGAGGAAATCCTGCTTTTCAAAAAGCATTTTCTGTGTATCCTGCCCGAACCATTGGAACGGTGTAAAAGGTTTCGGCACAAAGCACGCGGCGCTTACTGTCGGTTGAAATCCCTTCGGGCGTTTGTCTTTCGGTATTTTCTTATAAACGTCCATAATTTTTTGCAAAAGCTGAGCGATACCTTCAATATCATCCATCGTTTCGGTAGGAAGCCCTATCATAAAATAGAGCTTGATACTGCTCCATCCGCCGTTAAATGCCAATTCTGCGGACTTAACAATATCTTCTTCGGTAATGCCCTTGTTTATCACATTTCTAAGACGCTGCGTCCCCGCTTCCGGAGCAAAAGTCAGACCGCTTTTTCTTACCTTCTGCGCTTTTTTCATCAAATCAAGCGAGAAATTATCAACCCTTAATGAAGGCAGTGACAGATTGACCTTTTTCTGCTCCGTCAGTTTAATCAAATCATCGGTGAACTCCTTCAGGCTTGAATAATCGCTCGTGCTTAACGAAACGAGTGAAATCTCCTCATATCCCGTTTTATTAATCGAGCCTTCGGCTTGTTTATACAGCGTTTCGGGATTTTTTTCGCGTACCGGCCTGTATATGAAACCCGCCTGGCAGAAACGGCAGCCGCGGATGCAGCCGCGGAACAGTTCAAGCATGATCCTGTCATGGACGGTGCCGATAAAGGGCACTATTATCTCCTCGGGAAAATCGGCTTCATTAAGATTTTTAATTATCCTTTTCCGTATTATTTCGGGCGCTCCGGCAAACCGCGGTTTAATTTCCGATACCGTGAAGTCATCGTTGTATGAAACTTTATACAGCGAAGGCACGTAAACACCGTCAACCGATGACACTTTCTCGAGGAATCCCATCCTGTTCCGGTTTGTATCGGAGTTCTTCCATTCCTTATATAAATCAATGATTTCGAGGATAACTTCTTCGCCTTCCCCGATTACGAAGAAATCAATAAAATCCGCAAGCGGTTCGGGATTGCATGCGCACGGCCCGCCCGCGCATACAAACGGGTGTGAATTGTCACGTTCTTCGGACAATAACGGGATTCCGGCCAAATCAAGCATATTCAGCACATTGGTATAACTCATTTCATACTGGAGCGTAAACCCGACTATGTCGAAGTTTTTTACCGGCTCCTTTGTCTCAAGGGCAAAAAGCGGTATCCCTTTTTCCCGCATCAACCTTTCCATGTCAACCCACGGAGCGAACACACGCTCACAGTAAGTATCGTCTCTACGGTTCAGGACATGGTACAATATCTTCATTCCAAGGTGAGACATGCCGACTTCATAGATATCCGGAAAGCAGAACGCAAAACGCACATCCGCCTTTTCCGGGTTTTTTACTGCCATGTTCCATTCCCCGCCCGTATATCTCGCCGGTTTTTCCACACTCATAAGCATGCTGTCGTAAAGCGTTACTTTCATACCATTCTCCAACCCAAAAAATAATAAAACAGTGCATTGCTGCGCAGGAAAAATAAAAACTGCTGCAGCATTTTTTTAAAACAATAACATGTTCTTTCCTGTTTGACAAGGCTGCTGAATATTAATATGCCGATCGCGGAAAATCGGAATAATGAATGCTGTAATATGTATCTTCAAGTGAAACCTGTATATATGAGCCGTCAGGCTTTATATATTTCAAGCCCGCCCGCGCTTTTCCGGATTTTTACGCGCTCTCCGCCGCGAAGATTCATGTCTTCGATATATTCCTCGGGTATTTTAATCCTGCCCTTGTTGTCTATAACCGCGTATTCATCGTGAGACTCCGCGGGCTGCGCGTTATCGTCGAGCTCGGAGAGTCTTTTCCGGTAATCTTCCTTTTTCAGCATTTCACTGCCAATCATGCCGTCGCTGATCGATATCACGCGATCGACCATCGACGAAATTTTCAGATCATGCGTGACAATTACTATTGTCACACCGAGTTCCCTGTTCAGCTTCTCAAACAACTCCATTATTTTATACGTGTTTTTGGTGTCGACAGAACCGGTAGGTTCGTCGGCAAGTATAAGTTTCGGATTGTTCGCGAGCGCAATCGCTATCGCGACACGCTGCTGTTCCCCGCCGGACAGTTCCCCCAGCCTGCTTTTGTACTTATTCTTCAGCCCGACCATATCCAGCAGTTCCCTTGCCCTGTCCCTGCGATTTTTCAGTCCCGTAATCATCATCGGCACCTGCACGTTCAACTCGGCGGACAAATAGGGCAGCAGGTTTCTTGCCTTGTTCTGCCACACAAATCCGATTGTTTCCCTGTTATACATCATAAGTTGCCTGTCGTTGAACTTCAGAAGGTTTTTCCCGTCAACATGGATGGAGCCGGCCGAAGGCCGGTCAAGACCTGCGATGATATTTAAAAGCGTTGATTTACCGCTTCCGCTTTTGCCGATAATTGCGGTAAGTTCACCCTTCCGGACCGTCAGATCAAGCCCTTGCAGCGCAACGACTTCGGTTTCCTTCGTCTTATATATTTTTACGAGGTTGTCACACAAAATCATCGGCACATCTTCATGCGACATCAATTACCACCCCATCCTCAAGCGTAAAAATCCTGTCGGCTATTTCCATCATGCTCGGGTCATGTGTGCACATTATAATAGTTATTCCCTCGCGAACAACAAGATCTTTGAACAGTTTCACAACCCGCAGCCCGGTATTCGTATCAAGCTCGGCTGTAGGCTCGTCCGCGAACAGCAGCATCGGCCTGTGTGCGACAGCTCTTGCGATTGCGACACGCTGCTGTTCTCCTCCGGACATTTCCGCGGGATAGTGCCTCATTCTTTTTTTCAATCCTACAAAATCAAGGCATTCTTCGACCCTTTTTTTCCTTTCCTTCGCATTGTATTTTGAAATCCGGAGCGCAAAATCAACATTTTCATAAGCCGTCATATTCGAAACAAGAGCAACGGACTGGAAAACAAAACCAAACTTGCTTCTGCGAAGGGCATCCCTGCTTTTTTCAGACATGCGGGTAATGTCCTGCCCGTCAAAGATAACTTTGCCCGTGTCCGGCCTGTCAAGCGCTCCGAGGATATTCAGAAGCGTAGTCTTCCCAGATCCGGACGGCCCCATCAGGATGTTGAACGTACCTTTCGTGACCGCGAGATTAACCCCTTTCAAAACATCATTAACCGTATTGCCAACCTTAAAGGAACGGCTTATGTTTTCGGCTTGCAGTATATGCATTATGAATCCTCTCCCATTTTCAGCACCTGGTGCACATTGATGCTTCTGACGAGCCAATACAGGAACACAAGTCCGACAAACAGCATAACACCGGCGATTCCAAGCACCTTCACATAATCGCCGATATCGGCCGTTACCCTGAACGGCGGCACCTGCTGATATGCTGAGTATACCATCTCAAGCATCGGAATGAATATTGTTCCCGCAACAGTCCCTAAAATGATTCCGGCAAAAATGGCTACGACGGACACAAGGAACTGCTCGAACAGCATGATTAACGTCACGCTCCCCATTGGCATACCCATAGCCCGGAATATTCCGAATTTCAGCGTTTTGTCCCGGATTGACAGTACCCAGAAAAGCACGAAACCGATGGCCGCAATAAACATCGTTACAATGAAACACATCGTTAAAACGCCGTTTGTTCCGAGAAGCATCGGATCATTTTTCTTTTCTATAATCTTCTGCGACGCGTAATCCACTCTCTCGACCCTGAGAGACAAAGCTTCGAGCTGTTCGTTGATAAAACCGTCCGTAACGCCGGGCTTCTTTTTCATCCATATTTCATACGGTACCGCAGGAAGTTTTTTCATCACATAAGTGTGATTGATTACCGCAAAAAAGGTATTGTTTACAACCACTTCATCAATATCCGTTTTAATCTCCGCGTAATAAGGGTTGCAGGACGGGAAGTAATCGAGGAACCCGTAAACAACGCATTGAAGGCCAAGGTCCTGGCTCAGGCGGATGGTTACGATATCCCCCGCTTCTATATTGAATTTCTCGCGGAAACTGCTCGAAAGAAAACAGGCCGTAGGAGCATCCGTCATCATATTCAGGTATTCGTTGATGTGATGGGGCAGCAAATCATTTCTGAACCAGACGGTTTTTCCGAATTCATGCGGTGTAATTCCCAGAAGCCTGATATTCCTGACCGAGATCCTTCCGCTCGTTAAAGATGCCTTATTGTCAACCAATACCCTCGTGATGCTTTCATACCCTTCAATTTTGCGGTACTGCTCATAAGGCGGTTCACGGTATTCTGCGCGTGAACCGAAGGCAGATGAAGTAACCCCTTCGGGAGCCCCCGAAGCACTCGCTGCCTGCTGCTGGTGTTTCAGGTTGTTGTAGGGCTCAATTATCACGTCCGCGGCGTTTTCATACATCACTTTATCAATGATATTGTTGTTGATTGTCCTTGCCTGGTTCGCATTGATAATGCCGAAGGACAGCGATAAAATAACAAACAGCATGATCGACTGCTGGTTCCGGTCGGCCCTTGATACATTGACAAGCGAAAAGTAGGCCACGGGACTCCAGATTCTTATGCCAAGCTTGAATATCAGCCGTATCAGCAGCGGGTACAGTCTCAGGAAAAGAAGACTGATTCCGAGAATAAAAAACGTAGAAATGAAATACAGCAGTGGATCAATACTCAAATCCGTTCCTGAAAGCCCGGTCAGACCCAGAATATCCTGCCTGTTCCGGAAATTATTATACCCGTAAGCACAGACCGCGAGAATTACAAAGTCAAGACAGAATTTTTGCCAGAACGGTTTCCCGGTATCGGAAACAAGGCTTCTTTTGTATTCCACGATTCCCGCGGCGCTCGCCTTTACGACGGGAATGAGCATAAACAGCATGAAAATCACGGCAGCCGCTGCGGAATAACCGTAAATTTCAGGTGTAATAACGGGAACAAGGGCTTTCCTGTTCACAAACTCCAAAAAGCCGTTCGATGAACCCAAAATACGGCAGATGAAGAATCCGATCCTCGGTCCAGCCGCAAAGGACATGACCGCAAGAACGAGGCTTTCGATCAAATATATCAGAAAGACCTGAAATCTTCCCGCGCCCCTGCTTTTAAGCACCGCAATTTCATTCCTGCTGTTTCTGACAATTAAGCCCGAAATCATCATTGTGTAAAAACAAATAATCAGCATCATCGGAATAGTAAGAATCCACAAGGTAATCTGCAGTTGTTCCTTCCTGCCCTGATATCTCTCAAGCACCTTCTGCATTCGGAACGTAATTTTAGCCATACCCCCGTTTCTTTCGTTCCAACGCTGCTGGTTTTTCAATATATCGAGGATTTTTTCGACATCACCGATTTTCACCGCGCGGTAATCAAAAAACCACGTGTTTTCGGTTCTTTCTATTTTTACTCTGTCATCCTTGGCTATCAGTTCCTCAATATGGTCTTCATAAAACAGGAGCGCATCGCCTAAATACCTGTACCGGCTTCCGCTCCAGTAAAGGGAATTCAGATTTTCCACCGTGAATATGCCGACTACCTTGAACTTTGCTATTTGCTCTTTTTCTTCCGTTAAAAAGTTTTTCCATTCAAGTGAGTATTCCTGATCCTGTAAAAGCTGGAGCCTGTTCATCGCCTCAAGGGATACCGCCACCTCATAAACACCGTTAACCGGTTCTTTTGACGGTATCCGTCCGCGTACAAGCCTGATGTGCTTTTCATAATCGGACAGATATATAGGGTATCCGTTCAGATCGAGCGAGTTATAGTACTCGTCGCCTTCGCGCCTGATTTTAAACGAATTCAGCCGGATATAATAAAGCCGCTCCTCGACAGGAAGATCAAAGCTTGCCGAAAGCTGGGTCTGTGCAATATTTTTCACCTGGTCGGCTATGTGCTTTTCGTAAATGCCCCTCTCCGACAGCTCCACCGTGTAAGTGCCGGGAGATCGGTTGGTTTGCAGATGATCATACTCAAGGTCCTTTGTTAATACTTTCTGCAGTATTGCGTTCGAATACAGCGGTATGGATGAAATAATGCCGCAGGCGGACAGGGCGCCGATGAGCAGGCATAGGAAAAGCCACTTGTTATTAATGATCCTGTGATACAAAAACTCAAGCATATCCTTCCCCCTATTCTACGATGACCTGCTCTCCCGCTTTCAGACCCTCAGTTATCTCGACTTCGCTGACGGACTGCACTCCCTTCTGTACATAGCGTTCCACGCGGATGCCGTCCTCAAGGATATAAATGACATCCTTCCCAAGATATGATTTTAACGCATTTTTAGGAATTATCACCGCATTTTCTTTGAAATCCCTTACAAGCTTAATTTCAGCCCTTTCTCCCATTTTGACACCTTCGGGCATTTGTTCCATTTTAATCTGCACCGTATCCCTGTATTTTTCCATTTCCTCAAACGGTACGCTTGCGGCCGTTAATACCACTTCTCCGGAATAGGTTTTCTTATCCACCGTTACCTGCACTTTCATCCCGACTTTAAAATCGCCTGCGGAGTTGCCCTTGTATTCCAGATGCAGGACCTCAGGATCGGATATCGTTGCAACTGTCTTATATATATCAACGATATCCCCTTCGCTTATGTTAAGAACATACGTGACAATGCCGTCGACCGAAGCATAAAGCCTGCATTGACTGAGTTCCTCTTCAAGCTGTTTAAGCTTCATCTCCGAAAGTGCCAGTTCGTATTTTTTCATTTCCAATTGATTGGAATAATCAAGTTTGAGCTTATCGACGGAAATTTTCTGATTTTTAATTTCCCTTTCGATATTTTCAATTTCGTTTCTCGCGTGCGCGCCGGCATTTCCGAGCATCTCACGGTGCTTTTTTTCGAGATCAGCAAGATTGCTCTCTGCCGCCATAATTTCTATAGCGGATTTCTGCTCTATGTAGCTGCATGATTTGATATAAGAATCAACAAGAATTCTCTGATACTCAATTTCCTTCTCAATATCATCGGTCAGCAGCTCCGCGATCAAATCCCCCGCTTTAACGGTATCTCCGAGTTTGACGTAGATTGCTTTGAGGCGGCCGCTACGGTTCGTAAAGAAATGATCTTTGTCGATAACCGGTATGAAATATGCTGTTCTTGTGATGCTGTCCTCAATATAACCTATCCTGGCTTCCGCCGTTCTGTACGTGATTTCCTCGGGCTCTATGAGAGGCGGCGCTAGAACTTCTTCCTCGGTGGGGAATAAACCGCATGCGGACAGCATGCAGAAAAACAAAGCAATAATTAAATGGAAAGCCAACCTTCCGCTCTTTGGTTTCATAAAAAAGACCCCCGTGATTATATGCGTAGTGTCAAAAATTCTGAATGAATTTTGACCTAAACCATTTATTTCACTGGCTTACACCAGTTACTTTCGTATCCCCCCTGAAAAATGGAAAATTTCCAGGGCTTTTATATTGAATATATT
>Ga0134097_1000479_pt1 | contig 42863 bp, 49 predicted proteins | sample 8_3taG_FD_94450 | JGI IMG/M metagenome (GOLD analysis project Ga0134097, IMG submission 94450) | Switchgrass degrading microbial communities from high solid loading bioreactors in New Hampshire, USA - 8_30_10_142_A2 metaG | ecosystem: Engineered > Bioreactor > Semi-continuous > Anaerobic >... | reverse complement strand
CACTATATCATCCATAATTGTGCAACAATGCAATATCTGTCCAAATGGCTTATTTTGAAAATAGTGAAAATATATGATTGAGTGAGAAAACGAGAGCAAATAAAAGAAATATTAGGGAGGTTTCATAATGTGGGTATATGAAAAAAAATTGGAATACCCTGTCAGGATAAAGACTTGCAACCCAAAGATGGCAAAATATATCATTACCCAATACGGCGGGCCGGATTTAACATTTTTATAGCAGATTATTCTTCACATGGGCTTTCAACGCCCAAATAATTCATCACGCCTTTGTCGCATCCGATTTTACTCAAATTTACATGACATGTTGTTTTTACTGAAAAGATACTGAATTGGTCATTCCTCAAAGGTATACTCAAATCGCAATGAATAGTCCTGTTTTATAAAAATGCGCTTTATAAGCTTCTTAACCAAGATTTCCTTCAATGAACAGTCCATTTTGTCAATATTTTTTACAATAGCTATAACTTTATCCCTTATCTCCACAAACCGTTTTTCTGCGCTGTCAATTTCCTCCAGTCTCCGGTTCAGGGCTTCCAGTTTCAATGCTATCTCCTTCTTGCTCTCTCTCAATTCGCCCATTCTGGCTCTATATTCTTCCAGGCATATGGCTTCAAGCTCGTAAGCTTCCTGCTGCCTTTTCATGGCATTGTTTATCTTCTCAAGGTCCTCTGAAAGCTTTTTCCGCTCTTCCGCCTCTGATTTCGCATTGCCGTTGTATAAGTGCTGCATGGATTTTATCTTGCTTTCAAGCATAGCGGTATCCTGGAGGAGTTTTTTTATTTCCGTGATGACCAGGTCATCAACCTTCTGCATATTCCAATACTTGGTTTTGGTATCGCATGTCCCATGGCGGTTCTGGTCCACATATGTATAGCTTACATAAGGCTCCCCGGTAGCTCTGCTTTTGCGGTTTTTGCATACTTGCCTGCTACCGTAGATTTTGCCCTTGCAAACATCGCAGTACAGCAAGCCTGATAACAGGTATTTTTTTTTGCAGGACCATTCCTTTGTAGCTTTTTCTTTCCTTTTTTTAATCATTTGCTGAATTTTGTTGAATTTATCCTCGGCAATCAAAGGAGGATGGGTACCATGCCTTACTATCCATTCACTTTTGGGCCGCATGACCCTTTTCCTCCTGCCTTCATCGTCCCTGATGAATGTAGTTGTATTATATATCGTCATTCCCAGGTAAACCGGGTTTGTTAAAATAGTGCGTATCGAATTGGTGTGCCACTTGCCGCCGCGCTTTGCCGGAATTCCCTGTTGGTTAAGATATTTGCATATTCTAAGCTGCCCCCAGCCTTCGAGGTATTTTTCAACTATGAATTCATATATTTTCGATGTCTCAGGGTCTACCACAAGGTGCTGCTTATCCTCCGAAAGCTTATAACCGAAAGCCGGCGAAGGGACATTTGTTTTCCCTTCTTTGGCTTTCAGCATTTGAGTTATTTTTACCCTGCCGGCAGTGGTTTTTCTTTCCTTTTGAGCCAGCCCGGCGTGGATTATCAACAAAAATTCATCCTCATCGGTCCTGCTGTCATAGTTTTCCTTTATAGATATAAAAAAGGCGCCGCTTGCCGCAAGGCTTCTTTTAAGCTCCAGAACGTCCATTATATCCCTCGATGTCCTTGAAATCTCCTTTGATATTATGCCTTTTATTTTGCCCTTTTTAATGTCCTCTCTAAGCTGCTGCATCTCATCTCTGAGATATGAATATGCGCCGCTTTTAACGTCGGTATAAAAGCGCACTATGTTATAACCGTTGATGTCCGCCCACTCTTTAAGATACTTTTTCTGGTTTTCAATAGAAGTAAGCTGGCTGTCCTTTTTTGTTGATATTCTGATATAGCCTCCCACATCAAGGTTGGTTTGGCTAAGGGTATTATGGTAATCCTTATATTCTTCAAGCCTGTTTCCTGCTATTAGAGGGGGAATATATTTCATATCGCTTTCCATGGGATCACCTTGTTTTTTTATCACGGCTTTCTTCTTCCAGCTGCTTTAATGCTTCTTTTATCAGGATTTCAACAATATCGTCAAATACCTCGCTTTTTGACAACTTGACTTCCTCCTAAATGCTGGTTTTCATTAATAAACTATGGAATGTACTTTAGAAATGTTACTTTTTATAGCTTCCGATCCGTTAAAAACCGGTGTATTTACGGATAACCGTCCATCATTTAGAGGGAGACTTTCCCGGCAGCAAAAAGCAAAGAACCCGTCAAGAATAAATAATGCCATTTTTCAAGGGCACTCTTGATTTTCTCCATGTTAATAATCGGAAATATTTTGGAAATTGTGTAGCATTTTTATATTTTTTATATCTTATATTATAGAGGTACAGGATTTACCATCTATGAAAGTATTAAAAAAATACGTGAAAGCAAGAAATCGGAGGTTTGTGTAATGAAGCAGATGCTAAAGCAAGGAACACAATTGATCCTAAGAAATATTGTGGGAAATATTGTCGTGTTTATTCCTTTAGGATATCTGCTTCCTTTTACTTTAGCAAAGGCTAATAAAATCAAAAAAATAGGACTGTTTGGATTTACAATTTCGGTCATCATTGAGTTAGTACAATTTACAGGAATTCCTGAAAGAAAAAGTGTAAATATTATGCCATAGAAGGAGCTTATTGGTTTATATAAATTAATTTGCAGCCTCAGACTTTCCCTTATTTGCCAATATATTTTCAAAAAATTTTATCAGGTCAGGCGAATATGCAATAACAGATTCGTTTTTATATTCTATATAAGAGTAAGTTGTATCTCCATCAAGAATTCTGATAGATTCTCCGTTTTTGAGATTAACAGTAACCGTAAAATCGGGAGTTGTGTTTAACTCCTGGTTTTTATTTAATTTAGCCCTATTATATGCTATCAGAAAATCTTGGATGAAAGGTTTGTTCTTTGAAACATCATATATTTCATTATTAAACTGTATACTGCTGATTTCATCTATTGACAATCTTTTAACCGGATGAAATATGTTGTATTTTAAAAAATAGTATAGGGAAAACATTGCACATAATGCCAAAAAAATGATAATAACATTTCTTCTTATTTGAAGCACTTCCTTCCTATGTAAATTATTTATCTATAGTATACTAACAAAAATTTCAAAAATCAATTTATAAATGACCAATTATAACCTATATAGACAGCCTGTACCCTAAATTAATTATAAAATTATGCAATAAATTTGTTTTGGAAATTGACAGGCGTTTTAAAATAGAACTTATAGAATAAAACTCTCTCCTAAACCACATATATCCTTCATATAGCTCCTCCGCTGTCATATTTTTAGGCTTAAAGGCTACCCGTGTTTTGCCGTTGTAATATGTCCAGTCGGTGCTTATTAACCTGCCCTCATTTTTCATCTGCTCATATATGGGAGTCCCCGGCAAAGGAGTTAATATGCTGGCCGTCACCCCGTCTATTCCAAGCTCATTGCACGCATCAAGGGTTTCTTTAAATACGTCTTTCGTATCTGTATCCAAGCCAAATATTATACCTGCCTGTATCGATATCCCGTTTTTGTGCAGTAAGTCTATTATGCTCTTGTATTTACTCACGTTATTAATCCCCTTGTTAACGCTTGAAAGGCTTTCCTGCGAAAAAGATTCAAGGCCGACAAAAAGGTATATGCACCCTGATTTTTTTTTGCTATTTTTAAAAGCTCCTCATCCTGACAACGCTCCAATGTGACTTGCGCCGCCCATCTCTTTTTCAATTTTGTCATTTCAGTCATCAGTCTTTTGGCATAGTCTACATCTCCAAAGAAATTGTCATCCCAAAAAACAAAATATTTACACTTAATGTTCTTTATATCTTCTATGACTTCATTTATAGGGCGAGTTCTGAAGGAATCACAATATATCTGCTTTAAATTGCAATAACTGCATTTATATGGACAGCCTCTTGTAGCGAAAGCCGCTCCTCTTGTCAAAAACCTTCTCTTAATAAGATCCCTTCTCGCAATAGGTATGCCTTCCAGTGATGGTATATTTTCACATTTGTACTCTCTTTTGGCGCAGCCCTTATAGAAATCATCAAGAAACTGCGGCCATGTCTCCTCCGCTTCGCCGACTATAATGTAATCACAATGTTCTATAGCTTCATTTGGCAGCAAAGTAACATGGGGTCCGCCCATAACAACTTTTGAGCCCCGTTTTCTGAACTCCCTTGAAATATTATAGCAATGGGTGGCATTTGGAGTGTTTACTGTTATGGCTATTAAATCAAACTTACCGTCATATCATAAGGTATCTTTTGATTATATTCGTCAACCAGAACAAGGTCATATTTTGACTCATCAACAAAGGCCGCCAAATATGGCATGGTAATTTGGATGAAATTATTGAATTGCCTTTTTCTAAAATTATTAATTTCCTTGTTTTCCGGTGTGATCATTAAAATGCTCTTTTTCATCATACATTCCCTTTTGAGTCCCTGAACCAATGCCGCCGTCAACACATTTGCGAATACGCCGGAATGCAGCCCGCTACAAAGCTTACTTCATTTACAACAGTACATGCTGCTCAGGCAGAACAATCCCGTATCGGTCTTAAAATATTTCTGTTTAACGGGTTCTACCTGTTCCCGGCTCACACCGTCTTCAAAAATATTCACAAGAAAATCTGCTTCAACGAGAATTTGAAAATCTACATCATCTATTTTGCTATAAGTATGATGGTTGCCTATCAGATAACAAACCCTGTCAACAAATTCCTGGTTTAAACCGAATTCCTGCAGAATACCCCGTGCTACAGGCGGTCCCTCCATTTCCTGATACTTCCCGGCAGAGGATGAGTATTTTTTTTCGCTTTCTTTAATCCCGATATCGTGTAAAATTGCTGCCACTTCAAGGATTTCAAGTTTGTCTTCCGACACATTTTCAAGTTCTCCTATGGTTTTTGCAAACCCATGAACTTTCAGGGCATGATTGATCCGCTTAACATCGCCGTCAAAATATTCTATCATTTTCCTCATGGTAGCGCTTACAACATTCACTGTGCCATCTCTCCTTTCCTGATCATTCTCAATATGGATTTTTGTTTTACATAAATCCCGTTTAAAGCCCATACTTATTTTTTATCCCAATAAATATCGGCAATAGGGCCGTTCAAATGTCCGGCCAATCAATATATTGATTTAGAATATTCACAAAACCGCTTAACCCTTCCGCATCCTGCTTATCGAATCTGGCTTTGACAGGGCTGTCGATATCCAGAACACCTATCAATTTACCATTTTTTATAATTGGCAGGACAATTTCCGATTGAGATGCGGCGTCACAAGCAATGTGCCCGGGAAATTGGTTCACATCCTCTACCACCTGTATTTCCCTTGTCTTTGCCGCAGTACCGCACACCCCCTTACCCAAAGGAATGCGCACACAGGCCGGTTTCCCCTGAAAGGGGCCCAAAACCAAATCTCCGCCTTTGCATAAATAAAAGCCTGCCCAATTGATATCGGGCAGCAGCAGATACAGCAGAGCGGCTGCATTGGCGATACCCGCAAGCCAGTCTGTTTCTTCACTGACCAGACCAATCAGGTATGTATTTAGCTGTTTATAAAACTCTTGTTTGTCTTGAGCGCTTATTCTTCCTATCTCAAACATAGTTATAATTGTTCCTCTCATAATTTTTCAACAAAACACATCATCTCCACCGCTCCCGTCCGAGATAATTGGCATGTCCTTTAAAATCTCTTTTCAAGTCTTCCCAGAACCTGTCCCGCAGTATTTCAGGGAATACCGCCGCAGGCAAATTTTTTATGTCATGCCTTGAAAGGAACCTTACGTCAATAATACGTTGCTTTTTAAGCTCCGGGTCTGTCCCTCTTTCAACCTGATAGTCTTCCGCCTTTGCGGTAAAAAACAGCTCAACATGATGTATATCCTTTTCACAGTCTAAAAATTCCCTTGCGTATACCAGCCTTTGGGGAATGCACCTAATCTTACACTCTTCCTTAACTTCACGGATGATAGCGTCTACCGCGCTTTCTTCTCCTTCCAGCCCTCCGCCTGGAAGTTCCCACCATTCTTCTCCTGTTTGAGGGTCTCTATGATGCACCAAAAGAAGTTCGTTGTTTTTATTCAAAATTATAGCTGCAGCCCTTACACGAAAGTTCATAACAAATGCATGCTCCTTTTTACGCTTTACCACCAGTATAGCATAAAAATGGTCATTTATGCCAAGCTGGGCCTCCAAATAATGCCGTTCTTCGACTCCAGGACATATTTTGAAGCTGTTTTCATCCTTAATTTATCGGTAAAACATCTCATTCGTTTTTACATTGAAGGCATATTTACCGTTGAATTCTTCCCCATCTATTTTGGTCCAACGAAAATTTACGATTATCGTTTCTGAATCTTCCCACCCACAGATTTCAAAATATGGGTCAGGCCGGTCTTCTTGTGGCATTGCACATACATCGTAGCGAGAAGCAACCCCATCAAGTCCAGGCAATGATATGGCTTTCTTGTCCTTTACATCAATGACAACGCTTTCTCCCCAGGTCCGCCCCGTATGATAAATCCCTGCATATCGGCTGTCAGGCGACCATGTAAAGCTTACCGTATAGCCTCCTTCCATTTCCCAAATGACATCGCCGTTATCTACGCTTAATATGCGAATTCCTTCGTAGGGAAAAAGCCCACCTGCCGTAATTCCGTCAATCCTTCCATATGCTTCGGCACGATATTTCCCGTCGGGAGAAAAGGAAACTATGGTTTCATTTTGAGTAGGCTTTTCCTGAGCTGTATCTGTTATATTTGCCTGTTCTTCCCTCTCTTGTGTCTTGCCATCTTCCGGCTTTATAAGCTCTTTAGTCAATTGGGAAAACGTACTTGATAAGGCTTCATTATCTTCTTTTGCAGCCTTCGCTGCTTTTGAACAACTCGTCGAAATAAGGGTTAAAGATACTATCATAAAAACAATGATTGTGCGTACATTCCTCATAGGTGCCCTCCTCACAATAAAATTTCCCTATTGCTCATCTTCATCTTCTTCCCATCTCAAAACCTTTTTGTTATTTCAGACAAAAAAATTGCCTTATTGTTCCATAAAACGCTTACATCAGATGTCAAACTTGTATTTTTTTGCCTACGCAAGGACATCTCCCCGGTTTTACAGGTCAGAACTCCCTTTTTCGATAGAATTTCAAAGAAAGTGCATATGAGATGACAAGCAACAAAATCATTACAAGAAATATTTCAACGATTACCTGCAGCTTCGATTGCTTTCTTAAAAATTGTAGGATTCCTTGAATAAATGCCTGGTTTTTATCTTCTATCAATTCGGGCACAAGTATTCCTCCCCCCGTGAATACCACGAAAAATAGAACAAAATTAGCAATTTTAGATTTTATATATCCCACTTTAAAAAATATAGGGAAATATATGCCACTAATTAAAACTAAAGCGAACAGAATTCCAATAATGCCTTCAAGAGATACAGGATATACGTTAAGGGGCAGTTCCAGTATTTTTACGATAGCTGTGAGCAAAATATAATATACAATCGTAATTGCCGTAAAAATAAATATTGAAATATACTTAGCAGTTACTATGGTACTCCTGTTTAACGGCAGGCTGTTTAATAGAATATCTGATTTATTTTTGTCATCATAAGCACAGGACGACTGAACCATAATGTATGAAAAGGCAGTGACGCTTGCTATAAACATAGGGCTTTCGTATTGTTGAAAAGACAATATCATAATCAACATAAATATTACCCCAAAAAGCAAAGTTCTTTTTTGTACCAATATATCTTTTAGAATCAGATTAAACATTTTGCGACCCCCTTGCATAATAGAGCATTATATCGTCAAGAGACGGCTTATCAATAATTGCCTTGTCTCTTAGCATCCTTTTTACCTGCTGCCTGTTTTCTGTAAGGCCCTCAAACCCAAACCGGTTTTCTCTTATCCCGATAAAATACTTCCTTACATCATCATTAAGCATTTCTTTTGGACCTTTGACCAATCCGTGCTTTTTAAAGATATCATCTTTGGGGCAGGAAAACACGATATCTCCATTGTTGATAAACGTTATATAATCCGCTATCCTATCCAGGTCGGCTGTAATATGGGTTGAGAAAAATACGCTTTTATTTTCATCTTGTATGAGGAAGGTCAGTATTTCCAACAGTTCGCTCCGTACGATGGGGTCAAGCCCTGAAGTCGGCTCATCCATTATCAGCAGCTCCGCATCATGGGATAAGGCGACGGCGATGGAAAATTTCATTTTCATCCCTTTCGACAATTCTTTTATCTTGCTTTTAGGAGGCAGGGAAAACTCCTTGATGTATTTATTAAATAAACTGTCATTCCAGTTTTTATAAAAAGGAGCTATCACTCTTTTCATTTCCATAAGGGTTAACTCTTCATAAAAATAGTTTTCGTCAAACACAAAGCCGATCCTGTCCTTCACTTCTTTCTCATGCTTGATGTTATCCAGTCCAAATATTTTAATTTCCCCGTCATCTCTTTTAAGCAAATTCATGATAAGCTTTATGGTTGTGCTCTTCCCAGCCCCGTTGGGGCCAATAAAACCCATAATGTATCCTTTTTCCAAAGTAAAACTTACATCTTTCAGAGCAAAACCTTTGAAGCTCTTTTTTAAATTCTTAACCTCTAAAATAGGCGACATGCTATACCTCCTCGTAAAGTATTTTTAACATTTCCTGCATTTCCTCAAGGGACAGCCCAATAGACCTGCCCGCATCGACCGCTTCCGCCAATTTTTCTTCTACGATTTTTAAGCGCATTTCTTTCAGCAATTCTTTGTTTTGGGCCGCTACATAGGAACCTTTGCCTTGTACCGTCACTATGTAGCCGTCCTTCTCCAGCTCCTCATATGCTTTCTTTGTGGTAATGACGCTTATCTGCAGGTCTTTAGCCAGACTGCGTATAGAAGGAAGCGCTTCATTCTCTGCAAGTTCTCCCCTTATAATCATATTCTTAATTTGTTTGACAATCTGTTCATAAATCGGATCCTGTGAAGAGTTAGAAATAATAATATTCATCTATGTTCTCTTATTCCTCCGCATATAAACTATATATAAACATTATACTGTATATGTACATTATATACACTTGTGTTGTTTTTGTCAAGGCGAATGATTTAACTGTGCTTGAGTTAATCTATTTTCTCTCAAATCCTCTACTTCGCTTTTCAAAGGTCAATCTCGCCACAATGTTAACTTTACAAATTTCCCTTTTATCATTTAACCTTTAATCATTTACATTGTTTTTAAGACGGAACTTATATACTGTCAAAGCGACCTTTATCAACACAAGATTTCCCTCTCTCCCCTGAAAAGCAAAAGCCCCGCAGCACAGCAGGATTTCTCCTGCATCTGCTGCGGGGCTTTTGGAACAAGCTTTATTTTTATAGGACGAAACTTATATAACGAAGCTTATTATCACGGCCCCGTTCCGATACCGTCAATCCTCCAGCCGCTTTTTTCAGATTCTTTCTTCAATATGACAAATCTGGTCCACACTCCGTCATCTGAGATTATTGGTTTTACAAAGTCATAATTAACTTTTACCTGATACTCCAGCACACCCGGCACATCGTTGAATTCCTTTAACTCTCTTACCTCTAACATCTCTAATAGTTTTGCACTGTTAATGTTATAGTCAATTTTATCCGCATCCTTATTGAAAAGGTATTGGTTGTCCACATTAGATGCTAAAAGCTTCGACAGACTTTTCCTTGTCATGCATGCCCATACTGTTTTTATGTCATGTTTGTTCAGTGCCTTGAAATACTCTCTGATAATGTCCTTTGGTCCCATTTGGGACAACTTGATTTCCAATTGGTCCTCATAATCAATATAATCTGCAATCCACCCTTCCCATTCTTTTCCTGTAATGTCCTTTAAACTTTTTCTATTAAGAGAACATGCAAAGGAATCATGTCTACCGGCATCGATATAGGCCCCGATGATTTCATCATTATATTTAAGAACAATACCCCTTGCGTCTGTTCTTGGTTTCAAAAATTCAGGAAGCGGTTCCCGCAGCCTGTAAATATCTATTACTACATCTTTCCCGAGATAGCCGGTAAAATCAAGCCCTATATCCTTTGATAGCTCATTATTATAAGCCCAATATATTTTTACCGGGTATTCTCCCGCCTTATGCTTAAGGTTATCCGGCAATTTTTCTTTCAGAGTATTTATTCTGTAGTCAACAGTCCAGTTATACCTGCCAAACAGCTGTATTACCCGAAGTTCAATATTGGTATCAGGATTCGTATACTCATTTAAATCCGCAACGTATCTGAAGAAACTATAATCAGGCTCAGTCTTTCTACCATCTTCCTCTATGTACCCTATTTCATAAAGGGTATCATACGCAAAAGTAATCTCCCTTTTGCTCCCATCTGTTCCATTGACGATTAATTTATTGTTTTTGATGGCCATCCCGCTCATATTGCTTATTTTGGATTCATCTGCCAATGGTTTGCTTTCTTCTATCATGGACATGATGTCATGTATCATTTTATTGTCTGTAACGGATATAGGTTTTACCCCATTCCAGTAGACCCCATCTGTATCAAGGATAAGTTCAATCTTTGCAATGCCTGTTCTGATATTCGTTTCACTTACGCTATGCCTAATTTCTTCTTTTCTGGCTTGTGTCTGCAAGGATATGTTGTCTTGCGTCTGTAATGACGTCTTATCTTGTGTTTGCAATGAGGCCTGATTGGTCAACCCTATAGCTCCCACGACTAATATTATAATAACCGCTATAACAGACCATTTCCACGAGTTTTTCTTAAACATTGTGATCATCTTAATCCTCCTCTTTATGCCGGACCTGTTGTTGGTCAACCCTGTAGTAATCGAGACCCAATAAGGCTTAGAGATTGTATTTATCAAATTGATGACCGTTTCTCCGTATTTTTTATGCTCTGCTTCATTTAATCGGGCTAAAACATAGGCATCACATGCAACTTCACAGTCCTCGCGCATTTTGCAAAAAGCATACCATATTATCGGGTTAAACCAGTGTAAAATCTGCACCAACAATATTAGCCAGTTCGCCCAATTATCCTTCCTCTTTAAATGAGCAAGTTCGTGCAAGAACACATACCTCTTTTCCTCTTCCGACAAGGTATTGATAATTTCGGAAGATATAAGGAGCTTAGGCCTTACTAACCCAAAAAGAGAAGGCGTCTTTATGTTCCTGTCATATATTATCGGGATGTCCTTCTTAACCTTCATTTTTAACTTACACTCATTGAAAATTCCTAAAATCTTTTCCTCTTCGCATATGTGTTTTCTCGTTTTTATTAAAAGCGTAAAATTCAGGATAAATATATACAGCAGAATTAGAACCGTACCCGTCAGGTAGATTATGCTTATCAGTTTAAAATTGAAAACAAAACGGTTCTTCTTAGGTTCGATCATATTCGCCGTCTCAGCTAATTTATTTTGCATGTTGCCGGCAGTATCTGTGTCAGTGCTTATATGAACCTGTAAATCTTTTTCTGCTTCTATAGGTGAAAAAGCTACATTTTTATCGGTATTATCAATATATTCCCTTGTCTCAACTTTCGGGGGCGCAGAGGGAAAAAGATTAAATATGCTCAATGAACTCTCCGGGGCATAAGGCATCGTCAGCCTGATAACCAGCAAAAACCATATATAGTAATGCCAGTTGGCGCTCAATTTATTATTAAGCAATCCTTTTATTAATATGATCACTCCTGCCAGTATGCTTCCCATAAAAGACAGGGAAAGAATACTCCTAAAAAAGGCTTCTAACACCATTCACTTATCTCCACCTTGTTTGTTTTTTTCATCCAGCATCCGCCTCAACTCATCAATCTCTTCTGAGGTTAATTTTTCGTTTTCTATAAAGCTCTTTATGAGCAAATGCAAAGAGCCGTCATACACCTTTTGAATAAAAGACTTCGTTTCTACTCTTCTGCACTCCTCCTCAGTAACCAGGGGAAAATATTCATTAAGGGAAGAATCTTTATTAACTCCAACCACCCCTTTTTTTACCAGCCGGCTGATAAGCGTGTGAATCGTCTTTGGGCTCCAGGCAGTACTGGCTTTTAAAGAGTTGATTATCTCTGTAGAAGTTAAGGGAGATTTTTCCCATAAAACTTTCATAACCTGCCACTCTGCATCAGAAATATTCGGTGATTTATTCATATCCCATTTACCTTCCTACAAATGTAGTCTATATTATAAATACTACACTTGTAGTCTGTACATGTCAAGTGCTATTTTAAATTTTATTAAAACAGGCGATTATTTCCTTCTTCCAATTCATTTAAAAGCCCTTATCCTTTACCTCTAACTAAAAAGCAAATTCCTCTGCAAATCAGCTGTCATCCTGAAACTACCGCTTATCCGAGCATAACATCACTGATTCTCTCAACGCCATAATCAAATACTTTCTTTAAGCCCATTAACTCTAACACCCTTTTGCCTTATTTCTTACGTCTTAACCCTTTCCTCATGTCCTTTTCTCCCTGCCAAAAAACAAACCCCGCAGCAAATGGAGACCTCTCTTGCAATCTGCTGCGGGATTTTGGAACGGACTTTATCATCACGGTGTGGAGTTTGTTTTAGTTATACAGCAGCACAGCTTTCAACGGCAGCGCTCCTGCTACGCTCGCTTTTTAGCGCAATTCCTGCAACATTCCGGTTATGAAAGGCACTGTTGTAAAACGAATTGCTAATAGCCCAGCTGCTTTTTAACAATAATTACTTTTATCCTGCCTTTGACAAATTGGCCCCTAATCACTACAAAATCATTGCATATCCTATTTGGACTTTTGCAGTCTACGCAGTAGCCTAAAGCAGCGCAAGGCGTATCCTTACCCAATCTTTTCGCGTCTATCGGAGCGGCATATTGCCTGACTCTTTTTTCCGCCTCTTCAATATCACGAACTATTTTATTAATGCCTGCAACTAAAATAACCCGCTTAGGCCCATACAGCATAGGTGCAACTCTGCTTCCGTTTCCGTCAATATTATACAACTCACCGTTTTCGGTTAAAGCATTTGTGCTGCACATAAAGGTGTCAGCAGAAAAGTTTTTTATGTAAATCTCTCTTTTCTCTTCGCTTGTTATACCCTCTCTGTATTTATCAAGAAAAGTAAAATTGCCTTTACGCAGGAAATCTATCACCCCTGTTTCAAAAAGCGTCATAGAATCTCCTACACCTACCAAAGAGTTTCGAGGGATAAGTTTAGCAAGCAATTCCATCAATTCAGCTTCATCACTGACAGAATATCCTTCCATGTTGCGCTTTTTCAAACCCTCTATAGTCCTTTCAATCTTCTTGTCTATATACCATGCAATGTTTTTTTCCATATAAATACCCCCTATACAGGCTATAAAGTAAAGCCATAATGCTGTATAAAATAAATAACTCGATATAATTAATCTAATAAAAACCAGTCAATGGTTACTTTTCGCGGTAACCTCCAAAGCCTTTAGTAATATTCGTACCAAACAAATTATGCCAAAATTAAAGAATTAATAAAAGTCACGGTAAAATAAGACAAAAACCTTATTAAAACCGTGGCCTGTTTAAGCGACTACGCTTTATAAATACCAGCAACCTGAGGATATTTATCTATAATTGCCTTATTTGCAGTCTGGAGTTTCTCAAAATACTCCCGATATGAGTCACTCAATATTTTTAAATTTTCAATAAATATATCGTAATATCCGCTCTCCTGCTGGAACTTTAATAATAGTTGCTGCATTTTATATGCCGGCGAATTTTTGTATTCAACTGAGTTTCTGTATTCCAGATATTCCTCAATAACCTCTTTATTTTCTTCTAAAAAGGTATCTATATTTTTTACTGAATCTATTACGGATAAATCCATCCTCTGCATATCTTCTTTTTCCAACCGCCCGATACTTTGCTGCAAAAATTCTTCCAGTTCTTTGGGAAATTCCGTCTCTTGAACTTTATCCAAATAGTCAACAATTTTATTGTATGCTCTTTCTTTTTCCTCAGTATCAATTTTTCCACTGAGAAACTGTCCAAAATGCACGCATAAATACAGCCCGTAACCTCCCGGAAATGCTTGCAGCAGTTTCTCTTTAACGGTGAAATGCTTCTCAATGTTTTCTTCGACATAGGCGGCCGCTTGCTCAATGTCATAATCTCTCGCCAACTGCTCTAAACATTTCTTTTTAGCCAGTGCTTTTTCAAGTTCTAAATACATCTTGTACTTGCATTTTGCCAGGGCGGCGGATTTATCGCTACTTGCAAGAATATCTCTGATTTCGGCAATGCTGATGCCTAATTTCCTCAAAACTCCAATTTCTTTTAATGTAGAAATGTCCTCATCACTGTAATTCCGATAACCATTATCCTCAATCCTCGGAGATATCAACCCCTGCTTTTCGTAATACTCAACCGCTTTCTTTGTCAATTTACATTCTCTGCAAACATCTTTAATCAACATCCTTATCACCTCGTAACTATCATAGGCCAACCCCTAAGGTGACAGTCAATACCTATAATGTTTTATTGTACCACAAGGAATTATGACCCAGTATAATAACCCCATAAAACATCAATGAGCTAAAACGTGGAGAGAGGTCATTTTAACTATGATGAGAATCAAAAGCACCCGATCAAAAAATTTTTTAATGACAATAAAAAAGGAAAGGTCGCTGGATAAAATAATTATTCAATGCCTTCCCGATAATGGTGAAATGGAAATCAGTCTGTTTGCAAGTACCTTCTTCTTAAGTTTTTAAGGTTTTATTATGATTTTTCCTTTTGTTCTATAGGATTTATCTTCAAATACATTGGTGATTTCATCTAAGCTTACTACTTCCGTTATCAAATCTTTTACATTTATCCTTCCGGATTGCAGAAGGGAAACGGCTCTGCTTTGGGTATAAGGATTTATAAAAGAAGCCTTAATTGTGATTTCCCGCCTGAATACATCAAAGGGAAGCAGAGGTATTTCACATTCCGGGTGGGTCAATCCGAACAGCATGGCTGTTCCTCCCTTTCCCACATACCTTATGGCTTCCTGCATCGTACCTTTTTGGCCGACACACTCAATCACCGCATTTACGTCACGAATGGCATAAGAATCCAGTACAGCCCGTACCGATTGGTTAAAAGGATCAATAGTAATGTCCGCCCCAAATTTTTTCGCCATGTCCCTTTTAAGTTTTACAGGTTCTACCATTATAAGCGTCGCCGCACCCGACAATTTAGCAAGTTGAAGCATAATAAGCCCAATCGTGCCACCGCCGATAATCATGACGGTGTCACCGGCTTGTACACCGGTCAGATCCAGCCCATGTAAGCAGCATGCAACAGGTTCAGCCATAGCGCCTTCCTCAAAGGAAAGATTATCGCCAATTTTATATACCTGCTTTTCCCGCACGATACAAAATTCAGCAAATCCCCCATTGGTAGTAGTCCCGATTCCCACCATGTTTTCACAAAAATGGGCTTTACCGATTTTACAGTAATAACAGTCTCCGCACATATCGTTAGGGTCGACACATACCCTGTCTCCGGGTTTAAATGATTTCACATTCGAGCCCACCTGGTAAACCACCCCTGAGAATTCATGTCCCAGGATAGTCGGGGGCTCACATTTCGCAGCACCTTCAGCGCCTTCATAGATGTGCAAATCCGTGCCGCACACCCCGCAGGCTTCTACTTTAATTTTAACTTCATCCGGCCCTGGTGAGCCTATCTCAACATCTTTTACTCTAATATCATTTTTTCCGCAAAAAACAGCCGCTTTCATGTCATGTCACAACCTTAATTTTAATTTATTAATCAAAAACGATTACGCTTTTCACAATGTTTTGAGCGTTTTTAAGCGTTTGTTCAAAGGCTTCCGGTGTCTGCTCAAATTTGTATATATTTGATACTATGCCGTTAATATCGATTTTACCGTCTGCAATGGCTGCAATGGTTGTAGGGTACAAATTTTTGTAGCGGAATATGGACTTGATGGTGAGTTCTTTGGTGCTTATGGGGCCGATTTCAAGCCCGTTCGCATAATCACTGGCAAGACCGACCCAGACGATGGTGCCTCCCGCCTTTGCCACGTGGACGGTCTGACATATGGTCGTGTTCGTCCCCGCGCAGTCAATGACTACCTGAGCCCCTTTGCCCCCTGTCAACTTTTTAATTTCCTCCACTACATCACACTGCTTAGCATTCAATGTGACAGCACCCATCCCTTTCGCAACTTCCAATCTCTTCTCAATGACATCTACAGCGATGACTGTAGTAGCTCCATAGGCTTTTGATGCCAAAAGGGATACCAGACCTATACAGCCTGCTCCAAAAACCACAACCGTATCACCTAATTTTACCCCCCCTGTCAACGCTGCATTGATACCGATAGCCAAAGGCTCTACCAACGCCCCCTGCACCGACGAAACATTGTCCGGGAGTTTAAAGGCAAAGCTGGCAGGGTGGGCAACATAATTCATCAGGCAGCCACCATAGGGAGGCGTAGCAAAAAATTTCACATCCGGGCAGAGATTATATCTGCCGGACAGGCAGAACTCACAACTTCCGCAGGGCACGCCGGGTTCCAGTGCAACTCTGTCTCCAACCCTGAGGTTGGTAACCTCGCTGCCAACCTCCACTACGGTCCCGGCACATTCATGCCCTAGAATAAAAGGAAATTCTACAACAAAATCGCCGATTCTGCCGTGGGAATAGTAATGAACATCGGAACCGCAAACTCCCACAGCCTCCATTTTAACCAGGACTTCATCCGCCTTTATCTTAGGCACTTCCACTTCAGCAAACTCAATTTTTTCAATATCAACCAAAAACGCAGCTGTATTTTTCATATTGACCTCCCCTATTTAACAGCAATCCTTGACTTCTCACCTTTAAAATCAGAAAATCTAGTGCCTCATTTCACACTTTTTTCCAATTACTCTTTATTCCATAATTATTTAGAAACTCATCTACAAGGTATAATGCAGCCCCAACCGCAACGGACTCTATATCATTTTTGCATGGAATAAGGTAATCAGCAGATCTTTCTCCGAAGGGACTGATTGAATCTACTTTCTTATGCAATAAATCCATATATCCTTTTATATAGGCTCCCACATATCCGCCTATAATAACTTTAGAGCCAAAGAGCATCCTGATATCGGTTATGGCTCTGGCCAGATAGTCCAAATATTTATCCCAGACTTCCGTCAGTTTCTCATTTCCCTTCTTCAGTTCATCGAAAAAAGATTTCAGATCACCTTCAGTATAATTGGCAAGTATCTCTGCATTGCAGTATGCATCAAAGCATCCTTCTTGCCCGCAATAGCACTTCCTTCCGTTGGGTACTATATTTAAATGTCCGACTTCACCGCTATATAAACCATCACCCATATATATATTGTTGTCTATGAATACTGAGCCGCCCACGCTGTCACATAAACTAATATAAAAAGCGTTTTTTACATCACGCGAAAACCATATTTCAGAAAAACCAGAAGCAAATGAGTCGTGAAGAAGTCTTGTAGTATAAGGTATATACTTTGAAAACTCTTCACAACTCATTCCTGCATTATCAATTACCCAGCCTTGTACTACATATCCTTTTTCATGGTCAACAATGCCTGGTACAGCAATTACTACTCCCAGAAGCTTTGTAGTATCCAGTTTGGCAATTTCTATTATATTTTGAACTTCCTCACCCAGTTTTTTTAAATACGCATCGTTACGCTGATATTCCTGCCTTTTATATTTATATTGGATAACTTTACCGTCTAAATCGACGATCACGCTTTTAATATGATGTCTTGTGACGTCAAGCCCAATGGCAACTCTTGCATCCGAAATATATGAATAGGCAACTGGATTTCTTCCAAAGGATTTATTAGGAATTTTGCATTTGGAACTGATTAGCCCCTGCTTTACCAAGTAATTTAAACTATTCGTAACGGTAGGCAGGCTAAGCTGCAGACCATATGCAATATCCTGCTTGGTTGCTAAACCATTTTTGCGTATATAAGAATAAACTTTATTTCTGTTGTCTTCCTTAATATCAAAAATGTCCATTTTATAATTGACCCTTTTAATTTATAGAGTTATCATCAAAATCATATCATTGAAAACAGTATACATTTCCCAGAACATATTCGTTTCTCAGAGACTTTATCATAATCCCATGCCCTATATGCGTAAACACTAATTTTGTACACGTTTCTTCTGCAAGCAATCAAATCCTACTGCTAATATAAGCACTATACCTTTAACAATCATCTGAGTGAATGAACTTACATTTAAAAGAACCATGCCGTTGGTCAGAACACCGATAATAAGAACACCTGCAACAACGTTGGAGATTTTTCCAAAACCACCGGCAACCGAGACTCCACCCAAAACAACGCAGGTAATAACGTCAAATTCGTATCCCAAGCCGGCAGTAGGCTGAGCGGAATTTGTACGGGACAGCATTACTATACCTGCTAACCCTGAAAACAAACCGGCCAATGCATAAACCAGGTATTTAACAGCTCCGACCCTTATACCGGAAAGTTTTGACGCCTCTTCATTACCTCCGACAGCATAGAAATAGCGCCCAAAATAGGTCTTATTCAAAATAAAGGACCCGATTGCAAAACAAATAACCATGATGATAACCGGCACAGGCACAGGTCCCACATAACCCTGGCCAATAACTTTATATCTTTCATCGAAGCCATAGATCGGTACTCCGCCGCAAATCAGATATGAAGCTCCCGCAAAAATAGTCTGTGTGGCAAAAGTTGCAATAATTGCAGGAATTCCAATTGTGGATACAAGGAAACCGTTCAACAGGCCAATTGCCACAGCCAGCAACAATGCAACCAAAGTGGCCGTAACCATGCTGAACTTGCTGTTTACCATCAAATATGCAGCAACAATATTAACAATTGTGATAACCGACCCTGCTGAGAGGTCAATACCGGCTATCAATATAACAAACGTCATTCCAACTGCCGCAATACCATACATGGATACCTGACGTGCAATTGTAAACAAGTTTGACGTTGAAAGGAATCTTGGACTGGCTATGCTAAATCCTATAAACATAAGCAAAAAAACAATCCAAATAGCTTTATCTTTAATTTGGTTAACAATAGTATTACTTTTCATTTTAAGCCTCCTTCACGTTTGAAGCCATTCTCATAATGGTATCCTGGTCAAATTCATCTTTTTGCAATTCACCGGTGATGCAACCTTCTGCCAAAACTATAATTCTGTCCGACATACCCATGAGTTCTTCCATTTCCGAAGAAATCAGAAGCACTGTTTTACCGTTCTCTACCAGTTCATTAATCAATTTATATATTTCAAACTTTGCACCCACATCAATACCACGGGTCGGTTCGTCAAAAATAATCAACTCAGAATTCGCGGCAAGCCATTTCGCAAGAATGACCTTTTGTTGGTTACCGCCGCTTAGATTTTTAACCAACTGATTTAATGACGGTGTCTTTATCAACAATTGTTCTTTATATTTTTCAGCAGTTTCGCGCTCTAACTTTGAACTAATTACTGAGGCCTTGGAAATCCTTTTATAAGTCGGCATATTTATGTTATTTTTTATAGACATCCCAAGCAGCGCTCCGTGGCGTTTACGGTCTTCAGGCACAAGGGCAATCCCTAAATCAATTGCCTCCCTTGGACTTTTTGGATTGATCTCCTTACCCTTAAAAATAATCTGTCCGGAGGTTTTTCTGGCTGAGCCGAAAATCATCTGGGCAAGCTCTGTGCGTCCGGCCCCGACAAGACCGCCAAGTCCGAGGACTTCTCCCTTTCTGATCTTCAAGTTGATGTCCTTATCCCCGTTACCAGTTACATTCTTCAGTTCCAGAATAACCTCATCCCTAATACAGTTCTTTCTTGGCGGATATGACTCTTTTAAATCACGCCCTACCATGAGGCGGATCAATTCGTCAACATTCGTCTCCTTTGTTATCAAGGTTTTAATATACTCTCCGTCGCGCAACACAACAATACGATCGGATAATCGCATGATTTCTTCCAGCCTGTGTGATATATAAATAATTGAAACACCCTTTGACTTCAACAATTCACAAACCTTAAACAGGCTTTCGACTTCCGAACTTGTAAGAGGCGCAGACGGTTCGTCCATAATAAGGATCTTTGCATTTTGCTGAATAGCTTTGGCAATTTCAACCATCTGCTGGAACCCGACAGTCAGATCACTTGCCAGGGTTTTCGGATTTATCTTGATGTTTAATTGCGCAAAAGCCTTCTCCGCTTCGCGTTCCATGGCTTTCTTGTCAATCATTATACCCTTCCTGATGGGGTTGCCAAGGAAAAGGTTTTCAGCGGCAGAAAGCCCTTTTACATTATTAAACTCCTGATAAATAATGGCTATTCCGTTTTCAGCCGCAAGCTGAGGAGTCATGCTGCTGAACTCTTTGCCATTTACAATGATTTTGCCGGAAGTAGGAATAACAGCCCCGGAACATGTTTTAATCAAGGTAGATTTCCCAGCGCCATTTTCTCCGATAAGCGCAAGAATTTCACCTTTCTTAACTTCCAGTGAAACATCTTTCAGTGCAACAACGCCTGGGTATTCTTTTCTAATATGCTGTAACTGCAAAACATATTCACCATTCATATTATCTACCACGCTTTTCATATTTTTTAAAAGTGGAACTGCCTATAAGGCAGCTCCACTTTTCAGGTTAAATACTATTATTTGAAATCTGCCAGATACTCACTTGCGTTGTCTTTGTCGATCTTGAGAAGCGGTCTGTAGATGTTCTGCTCTTCGAATTTTTCACCATTTAATAACTTCTCATACAGAGCAACGCATGCTGCTGCAGTTTTCTTGTTTGATCCTTCGAATCCGATAGATGCTCTGCTGGCTTCACCTTTGAGTATTGATTCCATCTGCTGCTGAGTAGCATCTGCTGAGAAAATACCCACATTTTCAGGAATCTTGCCCTGGTACTTTGTCATGAGGGCTTCGTTAGCCCCAATGTCGCCACCGGCTCCAATCGAGCAAACAACACTGACATCCGGATGAGCCTGCAATATTGACTCCATGTTTCCCAATGCTGTTTGTGCATCAATAGCCGGCTGCTGAGCAACAATTTCGTACTTGTCGCCTGCAATTTCCTTAAGAGCTTTTAAGATACCATTTTCCCTTTCCAGAAGGATCGGAGTCTGAGGATAGTCCATGACTGCAACCTTAGCTTTATTGTCAGCTGTGTAATACTTGTTGATGAATTCTGCAGCTGCTTTACCAATTTCATATCCCAGCTCTGTGTTGTCAAGAACCCAGTTAACGTCGGTGTTTGTCATCTTGTCATCCCAACACATAACTTTGATTCCGGCTTCCCTTGCTTTCTTCAAATAGTCCTCGATAGCGTTTGGATCTGACGGATGAACCATGATCAAGTCAACACCGTTTGTGATGAAGTTTTCAATCTGCTGAATCTGTGTAGCTGAGTTGTCATTGCAGGAAAGAATTGTGTAATCCCATCCCTTTTCCTTCATCAGTTTTTCAACTTCGCCGAAAACGCCTGCCCAGTAGCTGTTTTCAAGAGACTGGATTGTGATGCCGACTTTGAATTTCTTGTTTTGTTCTTCGGGTTGAGTCTGTTCGGACCCATTAGAGTTTGGAGTTTCAGTTGACGCAGACTTGCCACAGCCAACTGCTGCTGCTACTACTAAAACCAAAACAAGCAGAATAGAAAATAGCCTTTTTTTCATTTTTCTTCCTCCCTAAAACTATGATTTTTTATCTAAATAGCTAACAGCTATTTATTCATAAATAATATTGATAAAGCCTTTAAACTACCGTAAAGCAGCCGTCGATGATTATATCGCAACCGGATGTATAGGTGGAAGCATCGGATAACAAGTAAATTACCGCTCCCGCCAGCTCTTCCGGCGTACCCATGCGTTTGAATGGGATAGAGTCAACCCAGATTTTCTGATACTCAGGGTTGGATTTCTCAGTAATCGCAGTACGGATGTAGCCAGGACTGATGCAATTAACACGTATTCCCTTGTCTGCCCATTCTATTGCAAGGGATTTTGTCAGGTGCTTAACCGCTGCCTTCGAAGCATTGTAAGAAGCCTGCTTCTGGGGTATATTCACAATTGTAGCTGACATGGAAGCTGTATTGACGATGCTGCCTTTTTTATTGTTCGCTACAAGATACCTTCCGAATGCCTGTGCGACATAGTATACACCGTTCAAATTAACATCGATAACTTTCAACCAGTCCTTCGGCTCGCAATCCAGTGCAGCTTTGTGTAAGCATATTCCGGCGTTATTAAAGAGCAAATCAAGAGTACCCATATCTTCAGCAGCTTTATTTATACACTGCTCAACAGCCTCAGGATTTGTTACATCACAAATATAAGCCTTAGCGCGTACTCCGTATTCTGCAGCTATTCTTTCAGCTACCGCAGTTGCATCAGCTATATCAAAAATAACGATATCCGCGCCTGCATCGGCTATATATCCAGCCACCGTCTCACCAATACCCTGGTAACCTCCGGTAACTATACATACCTTTCCTTTAAGTGAAAAGATATCATGTTTCATCTTTCTACTCCTTTCGCTTTACATAAAATTAACCCGGCCGGCAAAATTTGTGTAATATTAAGTTGTATATTAAGTTGTAAAAATAAATGAAAATTCCAACCTAATCCATACAATTAGATATTTTGTATGTACGGGATATTTTTATATGTAAAAGTTTACATAATTAGAGATTTTGTGCGTGCGATAAACACACGAATTTCCTAAGATAATATTACTTTGCAGGTAATATTACCCTTAACAAAGAAGATGTGAACATCAGAAGCTTCATTTATCTGTAAATTATTTGACCTTTGCCATGTATACACTTTTTCAAATATAGGGGGATCGACAGTACATGAATCGAGTTCCCTGCAGTTTGGGCAAACCCATAATTGCTTGATCAATACTTTGCGACAATTTCACGGACAATCGGTTCTGTCACTGATTTTTACAAAAAGCACATCCAAATCAAGCGAATTTATAGATTTGACTCTTTATAAAACTATTTATAAATTAGGTCATAAAACACTTATACCGTCTTTTTTATATCATCTTCTTTGCTTGGTTTCGTGCAGGAACCTGGCTGCATCCCATGCTAAATAAAAGTTATGTTCTTTCACTCCTTCATTATAAGAATCACTTCTGCAATTCTTACTCAGTTTATTTATTTTAAAAAGACATTTTATAAATAGTCTTTATGTAAATCTGATATTACTTTACAATACTTTATTAGAAATGTCAATAATTTTTTTAAATTTTCATATATTTTTATATATTCTGACGAATCACCGTATTTTTTAATCGCCCAATTGCCGGCTTTCTGAGCTGTACAAGCCCATCCCTATCCGTTTATAACATGATTTTCCTCTTGCGGCACCCGGTCTTTTGCGCACATCAATGCCCTTTTTTATCCTGCTCACAGGAAGCTTTTTAAAGATAAAACTCCCGTCGAACTTCAATTGCCCTGCTAAAAAGCAATGTTGCCGGCTCCCATCCCTTTTCATGGAATCCGGGACAAGCCCCTTTCATTTCGCATCAAATACAGTTCCTTACAGACAGGAGTTCCAGCATTAATACCCATTAACAAACCCTGGATTTAAGCATATCCCTTTATTAATAGGTACCGTATTTTTTGGCAAGGCTTACAAAGTTTAATATATTCTCAATAGGCATATCATCCTGGAAGTTGCTGGTTGGAGCCATAATATACCCGCCTCCTGGGGCAAAGGCACTAATCCTGGTTTTTACCTCTTCTTCAAGGGTTTTCAAATCACCTACGAGAGCTACCTGCTCATCTATAGCCCCGTGGAAACATATCCTGTCGCCGAATTCCTTCTTAAGCCGGAAGGAATCCATATCTGCCGCGAGGGGCTGTACCGGATTCAATATATCCACTCCCGTTTCAATTATATAATCCAAAAGCTTATAGACCGACCCACAGGTATGATGGAATATCTTCGCATTTGGTGCTTTGCTTTTAATAAATTCATTTAGCTTTTTTCTCCTGGGCAGGATCATTTCCTTAAACAGTTCAGGAGACATAATCGGCCCACTTTGAGTGCCATAATCGTCTGCGGTCTCAACAATCTGAACATACGGCCCCACTGCGCTGAGCAGATTATCGTAAAGGCCCATCTGGTATTCCAGCGTCTTATCTAAAAGCCTGTTTGCAAATTTCTTGTCCACCATCATATCAACAAAGAAGTTTTCCATTCCCCTCAGCTCCCATGCCAGCTCAAAGAAGCCATGGGATACGGAACGGGCAGCAATCGCATATGTGGTATTGTTGTAAAGGTGTTCCGCCCTTTCTTTCATCCCCTTAACCCTGCCTTTATTATAAGGGTCCGGGAGCGGATATTTATCAATATCTTCAACTGTTTCTGCATCTGCAAGAGGACAGCTGCTGTTTTGTGCCAGTCCCGCTATAAGTTTCTTTTCGATGCCCAGCTCATTAGTAAATGTCCCGTCCTCTTTGTACTGTATCTCAAAATTGTCCGGTGGAAGCAGGAAAACATGCCTGAAATCCCCTCCCAGTTTTTCAAGGAGTTCATCATTATAGTAAGAGGCGCTTTCATCGGGCCTCATAAGAATATCCGGACTCGTCACCCCAAGGACTTCCTTTAATTTGAAAAAAGTATGGTTTGTAAAGCCGGAAGCAGTAGACCCCATGTCTACAGGGACCCTGTCAGGCTGTTTGTGATTTATTGCCAGTGCAACCCTTTCTCTCGATGTCATGATTTTCTGTTAAACCCCCTTATTTTTCATGAAATACTATGTAGTCATGGTTTGATAGTTCTCCTATATGTCTGCAAGTTCTTGCAGCTTGTCTTTTAGCAGCGGATAAAGGCCGCTAAATACCTTATATAGTTTTCCATATTTTTCAGCATTGGAGCTATTGCAATTCACCTCTTCATATTTTACATTCCTCAAAGCCTCATCAAAGCTATTGTATACACCTGCTCCCACCCCTGCGGTAACAGCAATTCCTAAAGCGGTAACTTCAGTTATTGTCGGTATACTGATGTTCTGAGCCAGCACGTCCGCAAAGATCTCTCTCCACACATGACCTTTGGAACAGCCGCCGGTGAGCTTCACATTGGCCGCCCTGATACCCATTTCCTCAAAAAGTTTCAGTATGAAGTTAACTCCGTATGCATTCCCCTCTAAAATCGCACGAGTAAAATGTTTTCTGGTATGGGCAGGCGAAATGCCAAAAAACAGACCCCTTGTGTTGTTATCCCATATCGGCGTTCTCTGGCCTACCATATAGGGCATAAATAAAAGCTTGTTTGCCCCGACACCCGCTGCCTCCGCTTCCAAATCCAGCAGCTCATAAGATAAGTTCTCGAAATTGCCCGAGCTAAGCAAATTATCACGGTACCATCTGTAGCTTCCCCCTCCAAAATCAACACCCGCAGCATGTATCCAATTTCCGGGTACGATATGATGATAGGAATGAAACTTTGGATTACGTAACGGCCTGCCTGTGCATACTCCTACACAAGTCACTGTACCTCCGGAAATAAAGGTGTCATTATTACCCATAACTCCACATCCAAGGGCACATGCAGTAGCATCCATAGCTCCCGCTATAACCGGGGTACCTTCAAGCAAGCCTGTCTCCTTTGAAGCTCGCTTCGTAACTTTTCCTATAATATGGAAAGGGCTGTAGATTTCAGGAAGCTTTTCATAATCCAATTCAAAGGCTTTTACCAGCTCATCGGACCATACTCCCTTTTCGATATCAAAAAGCTGGGATAGGCCTCCTTCAGTAATGCTAAAGGATAAGACATCGGTGAGCCTATGGGCAAGAAAGCCTCCCGCGCTGGAAAATTTATAGGTTTTTTTATATCGCTCCGGCTCCTTTTGTTTTATCCATCGCAGCTTCGGCCCAAAATTTGATGAATCGTTTTTGTTTCCGTTAATCTTTGTAAGCAAATCTTGTCCAACATTTTTATCAATCCAGCGGCATTCAGGCTCTGAACGCCTGTCCATCCAGATTATGGCTTTACCCAAAGGATTAAATTCCTCATCCAGAGGCACGACAGCACTTCCCTGGCTGTCTATCCCTACTGCGGCAATATCTGACGGTTTTACTCCGGAACTCTTTAAAACATCCCCTATTGTTTTACTTACGCTTAGCCACCAGGTTTCCGGCTCCTGTTCAGCCCAGCCGTCTTTCTCAATCAGCGTAGGATATTCAACCGCAGCAGTGCAGATAACCCTGCCCATGGAATTAAACAATACGGTTTTACAGCTTGACGTTCCCACATCGATTCCTAACAAATATATATGGCTGCTCATCCTAGTTTCTCCAAACGCATAAAAAACTATTTATTGGTATTTATCTTATTATTCGTATTTATCCTGCTCAAATCGAAAGCACGGTTTCCGCCTACACATTTAAATTATGCGCTTTCAATATTCTTCTTAAAAACACAAAAAATGCCGGTTTCCAGGCTATGAATTCCAGATACCATATAACCAGCAAACGTATATCAAGCATCTTATGTTTATATTTTACGTAATCTATTGATCATATAGTACTTATGATAAAAGATTTTAGAAGACTCGTCAATATAATTTTTTTTGTAACTTTTTACCAGTTTTACGGAAACCTTGAAAATTAAACGAAAAATAAATGCGAGAAAAATGCAGTAAAAAGGAAAGCCGATTTGAGGGCAGTCAAGGGTAAAAACCTCGTTTTGCCTAACGGCAACCCTGACTACCCTCTGCACCCGATCAAAGAAATATCCGAGAAGGGCTAAGGATGGTATTGTGCTTTAGCACCCAAAATTATGGACGACTTCCACGATAAGTGCTGTATTAACATTTCAACTTAAGTTTATTATTTTTTTAGACAACATTTTTAAGAGTTACTGATAATGCAATCTTTCTCTATTGCATTACGCACAGGCCCATTTACAATCCCCTGTCTTTCAAATTCATGCAGAATTCAACCAGTGCGATAACATTTTTCAAAGGTGTTTCAGATGGAATTGAGCCGGCAGGGCCAATTATATACTTCCCGCCCTTTCCAAGCAAAGCCAATGTTCTTTCCGCTTCCCGGATAATCTCTTCAGGCGTGCCTGTAGGAATGGTACTCTGGGATCCTAAGGCTCCAAACAATACTATATCCTTGCCATACTCTTTTTTAATAAATTCAACATCCATTGCCTCAGGCTGGAGGGCATCAATCACATCTGTTCCTAATTCAATTATTTCCGGGAAAAGCTCGGTTATATTCCCGCAGCTATGATGCATTACATACATATTCTTTTTTCGTATTGCATTGTGGATTTCTTTGTAACAGGGGTATATATATTTCATCCAAAGGCTCTTTGAAAATAATAAGCCTGTCTGCATTCCCCAGTCCTCAATAACTCTTACAGCGTCCACACCCTCAGGAATTCCCTCAATTACATTTATAATGTACTCTGTAGTCTTATCCAGTATTTTAAATGTTAAATCCTCATCTGTAGCCATAGCCACCATAAAATCTTCAAATCCTGTGATATGCCAACCCAAATCAAAGGGCCCTGTAATGCGAACAACATTAAACCTGTCAGGATACTGGGCCATAACAGCCTTTGCTTTCTCAAAGCGGCCAGAGCCTTTTCCGTCAGGAAATACATACCCTGTGAAATCCAGGTCCTTTACCGGCCTGCCTACCATACCCCAGTCGCCGATATTGTAATTGCTTGACATATCCCATTCCACGCCAAACTCATCAACAACTCTTGCATTTTCTGTAGTATTGCCGCGATAACCACTGTCTTTACCTTCCGGTGCAGTATAATCCAACTGTAGAAGATGATTCCCGATATAATCCTCAACTCCCTCACGGTCATATCCATAATGCTTTGCAAGAACATCCGTTATGCATAACGTAAGATCAAAGTGATGAGGGGTATAATCCGGGAGCTCTCCGTGAATTATTTTTTTAATGCGTTCTTTTCTTGTCATATAATAGCCCTCCGCTAAGTAAATGCTTATAAAAATTCGATAACAGCCTGCCATTATTCATTTGAGCCTCTTGTCAAGTGGTGTAAATATGATTTGGGTTTAAGAATCTACACTATGTTACTTAGACCATAAATCATACATACGTCACTGGACTGGTTTGCTTGCACTGAAAAGTTGACATAACAATTTGAATAAAAAAGAATAATAATGTTCATCATATAAGCTCACATTATTATTCATAGTTTACATAATAAAATTATAATATAATCTATAAAAAAAATAAATGGCAAAATTATGGTTTAACCTCAGATTTTGTTGTGAAATCTTCCCGCGATTTTCAATCATCTTATCTGCTATGTCGACTGCAATTACCTTTTTAGCTTTTTGGGACAACATAAATGAGAGTTCACCTTTGCCGCAGCCGATGTCAAGGCAAACTTCTACATTATCCGGTATAAGCCGCATGAGTTAATTGAAATAACAGTTATTGTGATTCCATTTCGGCTCATCAAGTCCTGATATTTCATTGAAATCACTTTTTACAACATTATAATCTTCCATATTCCTCCCAACTAAATAAAAGTTATCCATCAATGCTCCAATTCATTGCCGTTAACGTCATAAAGATAATATTCGTTACCTTTAAATTTTCCGTATCCGACAGCATAGACCATCTCCATATTTGATGAACTAAACCTTATGCCTTCTGTGTTATTCCACACTACCTTTTCTACCGAATCATCATAAATAATTCCAAAGTAAACCCACTTCTTTCCCCTATCATAAGTCGAGCCGTACAATCCTACCTTCAAGTCTTCCCTATATGGTGCTAATTCCGCATTAACATCAACAATCTTATACCTGCCAATCCTTTTTTCTGCGACTGCACAATTTACATTACCGTTACCGTTAAAATAAAAAAGTAAACTCTCGTCTGGATTTATGTCTATTTGTTTAATGAGTGAAGAATACCTAAGTACGCTTTCTTCCTTGCCCATATATTCTTTTTCCAGTGCAGCTAACGGCGTTTTAGGCTGTCTGTACCAAACTATAAATAACATTCCGAGTAAAATGAATACTATAATCGTAATTACAGTCAGTTTCGCTTTTTTACTTGCCAATGTCTTATTCTCCTATTCATAAAATTATATATGCACATACGTCCCTGTGTTCGGCCGTTACGATATAAAAATGAAATCACCCTTCATTTAATATTCGGTCCCCGAAAGGATTAAGTTTCCGATAAGGCTCATATTTTGTACAAAATAACATTTTCCTTATTTAACTTTTTTTAATTGAACTGCCCATGAAGACAGTTTTTCATCATTTTTTAAAGCAAGCCCTCTGTTTTCATATGTTGAATCGTCAATTTTCTTAAGATACTCAAAACCGGTATACTGTCCGTCTGCCGAAGCGTATTTAGACATTATTGAATCCTGCACAATCATGAACTTACCTTTCAGTTCTCCAAGGGCAGGGTTAAATGATCTCCAATCCGTCATTTCACTGCCGCACGCAAAAGGTGTTATCTCATATCTGTTAAAAAATTCAACAGGCGTATCTGTCAATACTTTCATTGAACCGTCATTAATCCAGGCTTCATCTTTATGAGTTATTATGGTTTGTCCCTCTACCTGAACAATTTCACCTTTCCCATCGGAATAAACTCCTGTCGCAATCCATTTCCCTTCTTCAAACAGATAAGTATGCCTCAAATTTTTGACACTCCCTTACACAATATTCCTTCTATAATTTTTTACAACAACCTGATGTTATTACCTTAATATATCATAAGTTTTCCGTTTATGGAAGCAATTCTCTGTATTTTATATTATCCTTTTGGCGTCACATAAATGCCCAATATGTTTGCCATAGTTATTATGAGATTCTCCATCTGCCCATACAAAAAACTAATCTTTTCTCTTGAGGCCTATAAGAGAAGTTAGCAAACCTGAAAGCACTATTAAATATTCAATGCCACCAAGATTGGAATCGGGATCAAGCGCAATTATTCCGCCTAGCAAAGTTATATTTATTCCCAAGAGCATTATCTTAAAACCCGGAACTCCTTCTCTTAGGCGATAAAATATAATCAAACCTACCAGAACTAAAAATATCGTTGTGAATATAAGAGCATTCATAGCTTCTCAAAACCCCTTCCTATTAATTTATTTATAATATAGGTATGAATTACCGCTATCCTGAATTACTATTTTGTAAATGTACACTTTCTCCTGCCTTAGATAAACATTCTCTTATTTCAGCGGCATTATCTTCGTTGGACAGCACAATAAGATAATCCCCTGCTAACATTTTTGTATCTCCGTCCGGAATTATTTCCATTTCTCCCCTTTTAATCCCCACTACCAAACAATGAGGAGGCCATTCCATTTCTTTAATTTTTTTGCCGTCCAGCATTGAACCCATAAAAATTGCGGTTTCAATAATTACTTTAGTATCTTTCTCTCCTTTAATTTGATCAGTTCCTTTATTTAGAATCCTTTCCAATAATGCTTCATAAACGGGTTTTGAATTCAGGACGTCGACAACAATGTATGCGGTCAAGCATACCAGGCCCACTGAAAGCAGATGTGAAAATGAGCCTGTCATTTCGGTTATTAATATGCAGCCGGTAATTGGCGCTTTTACAATGGCAGTGAAATATCCAGCCATGGCAAGTATAACAAAATTAGCGATATACGCCTGGCTAAAACCAACCAACTGATTGATAATTTTACCGTATATGATGCCTAGAAGGGCTCCGATGGACAAAAGGGGCAAAAATATTCCACCCGGTGCAGAGGAACCGTAACTTACCATAGTAAAGAAAAACTTTGCAAATAAAATTAATAGCAATACTTTCAATGAAAATGATGTAGTTGCAATCGAACTTATGATTTCATGGCCTCCGCCTAACGCTTCAGGTATAACTAATCCCAATATTCCTGCTATAAGAAATGCCACGATAATTTTTGCTTCAGAGGACAGCCATTTTAGTTTTGCAAAAATTTCCTGGCTCTTAAAGAGTGTTTTATTGAAAACTATCCCAAGCAGTCCGACTATTATTCCCAAAATAATCAAAAATACATATTTGCTCAGCGGAATTGGACTGATTTGCTTAAAATCAAATATCGGTTTTAAGCCAAAAAATTCCTTTGCTATATAATCTGCCGCTAATGATGCTGCAAAAGCAGATGTCATGATCAAAGGAGAAAAATTTTTATGCATTTCTTCCAGTGCAAAAATCACTCCTGCAATCGGGGCATTGAATGCTGCAGCAAGTCCGGCGCTTGCTCCGCAAGTAATGAGATACTTTTCCTCAAGTTTTACTCTTCTAAACAACCTGCTAAAGCCTTGTCCGGCAGCAGCCCCCATTTGAATGGACGGGCCTTCCCTGCCCAGTGATAATCCGGCACCTATGCATATAACTCCGCCCAAAAATTTTCCTAATATCACTTTCCACCAGTTCATATGAAGTTTTTGCAACAGCACACCTTTTACTTGAGGTATTCCGCTTCCTGAAATCATTGGCTCTTTCCTAACAAGTTTGCCTACAAACCAACCGCCGGCAATTAAAACTAAAAGCCATACAGGAATCAGCCAGCAGTGCTTCAATTGTAATGAATATATACTTTGCGAGAATTCAAATGATTTCTGTAGCAGATACCTGTAGCAAACAACCACTATCCCGGCAAAAACACCTACAAGCATTCCCTCTATTATTATCTTTAACCTAAAATCATACCATTTTCTTAAAGTATTAATTGTATTGTTTTTATTCAATCTACAAATCTCTCCCCCTTAATAGTTTACTTAACCTTCTTTCTCATAATCCTGCAGATTTATTCTATTTATCGCCTTTAATGGGTTTGCTCACTGCCTTCCGTCAAATCCAGCCTGAACATTTATATCATTACATCCGCAGCATTTTCCAGCCGCTGCCTATGAAATAAATTGAAAAGGCTACAATAAATATACCCAACAATAAAATAATCCGGCAATATGCGGCATTGCTTATCAGTTTTTTGCCCCTGGAAAATGCTATGGAAATTGCTGAATACCACACAAAGTCCGATAAAATATGTCCTACAAAAAAGAAGGAAACGCCGATCAACCCTAAAGCATAAGCCTGGCGTATTGACTCCATCCCCGTTGTCGCCCACCAGAGAATGAAATAGGGATTGGTAATGCTTACAAGGGCTCCCGCCAATACAAGATTTCTTATCCCCGTTCTGTTTCCCGCTTTTTGATTCTCCAAAGAAAGGGCCTTATTTATGCCGGATTTTATCATTCCGTAGCCCATCCATGCAAGAAAAGCGCCGCCAAATAGTCCGATGAATCCCGCAACCGTCGGATTGGAAAAAAAGTCTTTAAGTCCTAATGTCATGATAATAATTAATATAAGCTCCAGTATTGCATGCCCTAATACTGTCAAAGGGCCCGCTGTCCACCCCTTTTTAAGACTGCCGTCAATTGTGACCCCCAGCATAGGCCCTGGCATCATCGCTCCTGAAAAGCCTATTAGAAACGCGCTGATGAAAATCCCCCACAAAACCATGTAACTTAACCTCTCTCATTATCAAAAATGCTTTGCAATCAAAACCGGCTTCCATTTTTAATATGTCATGTAAACAAATAGATTCCGATTTTTCGGTTTAATTAAATCTTATTTTAATAAAATTTTGCCCTTTATGGAAGCACCAACAGTATTTCTCCTTAAAAAATTGGCTTTATTCTTATAGAACTAACTCTATTATTACAGAATCAGCTTTATTATCACAGAGTCAACTTCATATTTTTATACAGGCATCCCTTTATTTCTTATCCATAAAAAACTTACCCCTAACTTGTATATATTTAACTCTGCTCCAACCAACACCCCTCAAGCTCTTATCTCGCCTTAATCCTGATAATCCTAAAACAAAAAATCATGGTTCCAATAGGGTTTTCTGCCTATTTTCACCATGGTTTTTAAAGCAGCTTTTTTATTCATGACACGGGTTTTTTTGGGGTTATACGGCATACTGAATAATACCCCTTTATATAATAGCTTTGATGCGGTAAAAGTATAAGTTAAAGGACGACATCCTATATATTCTTTATATACTTCACAATAAGTTTATCCAGTTTTTGACTTAATTCCAATATCTCCGCGCTGGTAAGTATTTTGTTTCCTTTGGAAACCTTTCTATTTAACTTTTCCCTTATTTCTTCAATTTCTTTTGCTAAATCACAAACTTTACTATCTCCTCCTTTTCGACTTTTCTTTATTTCTCCTTCTCTATATAAATTTTTATGTGTCATTTCTATCATATCCTCCAAATCTTCAAAACAATCGTTACAGGTTACCCATGTGCTTATCTGAGTACTTAACCCCCTTCTTTTACTGCTGCTTTATTAGTCTTCCGGAGAACTCTTTCTGTCACTTCCTATACCGCATTTATCGTTTTTACTAAAAAACAGAACTGCTATAGAGCCACCACTTTCCCATAATGTATTCCGGTGACTTTCCCTTTCCCTACGCTATTTTTATCGCTTATCCAACTATTTCTATTGCTCTGCCTCCTGAGTCCTGAATTCATCGTTTATCGCTTCCTTATTGCCAATATCTATAAATATCGATGAAAAGTTTTGAGCCCTTGGATAAGCAGGTCCCTCCAAATTTACATTTTGTTCTTACGAGAACATATTATTGTATTAAAACATACGCATTAGGACATAACGCAACTGTTCCAATAAAGAATATAAGGTTGTGTAGGTTATGAAACTAACACTTGACTCCCCAAGTATGAAATGTCGCAAATCCTGGATTTAAAATTGCAAGATTAAAAATAAAATGACGTGCCGGGAACTATCTATAAAACTTGATACATTAGCGGTATATATGGAATAGAGCAAGTATTTCAAAGCTCGAACAACAAGAAATAATTATAACTGACATTGAACCTACAGCTTGCCCCAGGTAATAAATGTAAGTGTCAATTGGCTTTTAGGACAAGATAAATAAATTGTGTTGCAATGTAGATTTCATTACACTTGTTACGCAAAGCTGACTTATAATTTTTCTTCCAACCATCTATTTAGCAGATATCTACTTATTTTTTTACTTTTTTCAGTTATTCATAAAGCATAAATAAAAAAGCACACCTCATTTCTTTTACTTTCTTACCACTTATTTGTAAAATATAAACAAAGAAAGTATACCTTATTATCCTATGATACAATTAGGTATAAGAAAGGTGCACTATACCGTTTTTAAATAAAAACTCCTTTGCCTGTTTAAGTGCTCTCACTACTATCTATAAAGGCCTTTGGGGTCTATCATTACAATAAAAGCAATTAGAGTCTTTACATTTATCTTCTATCCATTCATTGCAATGAGCACAAAAATATGCATCATACTTTTTATAATAAATCTCAAAATTATTACACTTTGGGCATTTTCTATCTCCTATAAAACCTTCTATTCTAATATCATTAATTATTACTTCATCATTATCTATATCTTCGATAACTTTCATTTTCCCACCCCCAAATTATTATTCATAACATTTTCTAATTTGTACCACAGACTTTTATTTTATAATACACCATCTATTAAAGGCTTTACATTTTTATAACATATAACCTAAAATCCCCTAACTCCAATTTAAATCTTAAACAACTGATTGCCCTACAAGAAATCCAAATAAAGTCCTTGCAAAAACATACACCACCCTTCTTATACTTGGGCCAACTTTTTACTGCTTCCTGTTTTTAATATAAAAATCAACAAAGCTTTCAATCGTAAATTCTTTAAGCTCGGATATATCATCATTTACTAATCTAAAAAAGCAAGTCGGAATTTCTCCTGCTTTAAGATTTTTCTTTACACAAAGGTCGCAGCCTTTAGAATTGTTATGAAGGTTCAGTTTGCGACTTAAATCCGGACATGTACAAAAATGTCTATTATTTTCCATAATTACTCCTTTCTATAAGTTTTAGCATGACCAAAATTTATTATAGCATATAATTTGGTATACAGTGAGGCTTCTATATGCTCGAGGGACATGATAATAGGCGAAATAAAAGCAATAAAAGCTCGACGAAGTCGGTTTTCTTTGCAGGAAGTTATCATGGACACTCCGCAATCTTTTTTTGATACTGCTTAGGAGTCAGCCCGTATTTTCTTTTGAAATGAGTAATAAAGAGAGATATATTATTGTATCCCAGATCATAGGCAACATCTGTTACGTTGGAGTGGGCAATCAATTCTTTTGCTTTTTCCATTCGGAGGTTCGTCAGATATTCTTTCGGGTTAATCCCCATGATCTTCTTGAAATAATGGCTGAAATTTGCTTCCGACATGTCTAACTCTGAAGCAACTTCATTAATGGTAAGAGGACACATATATTTATTGTGCATCGTATGGAGGGCTTTATTGATTGGTATATCCGAGCCGCCGGTCAACAATTGGTTAACCCCTTTAACCCGAAAAAGGTGATAAACAAGTTCCTGGGCATAGATATCGAGCAGAGACTCTTTCTGCTTAATGGGAGAGTTCAGGACTTTAACAATCCTGCGAAGAACATCTTGTAATTCTTCACTTTCCCGGGCACACAGAACCTGGTCTTCGACCAGTGCAAGATAATCAATGTCATACTCCCTGCTGACATTTTCACTGGTTTTTTTAATCAAGTCATCATTCAGTTCAAAGACCAAGGCCTTAGTCGGGGTATCAATTTCCATGTGGACTTCGGAGTAAGGAGGCAGCAGCAGGAATTCCTTTTGATTATAAGTAAATGTGTCCTCTTTGACGGTTACTTTCTTTTCACCTTCAAGAATCGTGCACATCCGTGCGTATTCATAGGATTTGTAAGTATCAGAATAGTTTTGTTCAAAATCATAGTAGAGAACGCGCAGAAAATTCGTTTCAAGCCGGTCTGACAGCTCACAATTACGGTTAAAATTGGTAAGCATTTGTCACACCCCCTTTAAATATATCACAATTTGGTCCTGATAGCACCATATGAATTTCTAGAATTTATCAAATATTTTATATTTTTTTCAAATAACTGTTAGAAATATTTTTTCTGTCCATTCATACTGGAATTATAAGGGTTAAATTTATAAAAAAGGGGGACTGTTTTATGGAAAAGCTCATTGACAGCTCCTATCAACTCTTTATTGATGGGAAATGGGTTGACGGTAAAGAAGGCAAAAGATTTAATACCTACAATCCCGCAAATGGCGAGCTCCTGGCAACATGTGTCGATGCCGGGAAGGAAGATGTGGATCTTGCGGTCAAGGCAGCCTGGAAAGCTTTCGACAGCTGGAAAAATGTCAGTCCTCAGGAACGCGCCCGCATGCTGCTTAAGATTGCGGACCTGATCGATGAAAACGCTGAAAAACTCGCCATGATTGAGACCTTAGACAATGGGAAACCTATCCGTGAAACAAGGAACATTGATGTTCCTCTGAGCGCCGATCATTTCCGGTATTTTGCTTCAGCTATCAGAACTGAAGAGGGCAAAGCCACAATGATCGACAAGGATACTCTGAGCATCATCCTCCGAGAACCTATTGGCGTTGTGGGTCAAATCATCCCTTGGAACTTTCCATTGCTCATGGCCGCCTGGAAGCTGGCCCCTGCTCTGGCCGCAGGTTGCTGTGTTGTCTTAAAACCCTCTTCTGAAACCTCGTTAAGCGCCCTTGAGTTGGTCAAGCTGCTGAGCGAAGTTCTGCCCCCCGGAGTCGTTAATCTCATCACAGGAAAAGGTTCAGGTGCCGGTAATTATATGTTGGAACACGATGGCTTCAGGAAACTCGCTTTTACCGGATCGACGGAAGTCGGGTATACGATAGCCGAGGCTGCGGCAAAGAAGTTAATTCCTGCGACACTGGAACTCGGCGGTAAATCAGCGAACATTTACTTCCCTGATGCCCCTTGGGACAAAGCCATTGAAGGTCTGCAAATGGGTATTCTTTTCAACCAGGGACAGGTTTGTTGCGCCGGTTCAAGGGTCTTTGTCCATGAAGATATTTATGATCGCTTCCTTGAAGAGGCTGTTAAAGCTTTCGAAAATATTAAAGTTGGGCTTCCTTGGGAAGAAGATACCGTCATGGGTTCCCAGATTAACAGTACGCAGCTCAAGAAAATTCTAAATTATGTGGAAATCGGCAAACAGGAAGGAGCCCGCGTGGCAACCGGCGGTTATCAAATTAAGGAGAACGGACTGGAAAAAGGAAACTTCATGAAACCGACTATTTTGGTCGATGTCAAGAATTCCATGCGTGTAGCCCAGGAAGAAATATTCGGACCGGTCGTCTGTTTCATTAAGTTCAAGGATGAGGAAGAAGTTATCAAGATGGCCAATGACAGCGAATACGGCCTTGGCGGCGCTGTCTGGACCAAAGACATCAACCGCGCCTTCCGTGTGGCCAGAGCGATTGAAACCGGAAGAATGTGGGTAAATAATTATAATAACCTGCCCGCTCATGCACCCTTCGGCGGATACAAGAAATCCGGTATCGGTCGTGAAACCCATAAAGTCATCCTTGAGCATTATACTCAGATGAAAAACATTTACATCAGCCTTACTGAACAGAAATTTGGCCTGTATTAATCGGGAGAGGTTATGATCACCAAAGAGACTTTAGTTGAGGATATCCTGCGCCAATTTGACGTGATGCCCTACTTCATCAAAAACGGAGTTTCACCCTTTAGCTGTGCAGGCGCATTTCCACAAAGCCTCGGGAAATTGCTGGAAATAAAAAAGGTGAGGGATCCCGATGCCTTTATTGAAGGCTTAAACAAGTACATTGCAGAGCACCACCTGGACAACACGCAATCATAAATTCTAAGTGAGACCCGCCTTTTGACATGAAGGTGGGTCTTGCTGTATATTTGTAAAAAACCCCCTTCCCTCTCTTATATTTCAAGCCTTGATTTCCGTAGTGCTCATTTATTTCGGTAGAATAGAGTTATTACACCAAATAAAGTAAAAAAAGTGGAACAAAAATTCTTTACTCCATGTTAAAAAATGCCGGAGCAGTTTGTAACCACCCCGGCATTTATTATTTATTTTTTATTACAGAAGCTTTTTTAATAAATATGTGCTAAAATATTCTAAGTGATTTAAATTTATCACTAAAAATTTTTTTTGCAAAGGGTGAATGTTTTGTGAGTAAAAGGTTGACAAAAGTATTATTAGTGACGGTCATCGTATTGAGTATGTTATTCTCACAGGTGGCCTTTGTTCAAGGCGCGGCTGAGTCAGAAGCCACCCAAATTGACGTTGAATACCTGAAAAGCGTCATGGATATGATTAAGGAGAAGCATAAGGGCGAGGTGACCGATAGTCAGCTCATAGAAGGAGCCCTGAAGGGCATGTTTAATTCTATGGACCAGTATACTACATACTTCACTCAGGAAGAGGCGGATTCTTTCCTGACAAGTGTAAGCGGCACATATGAAGGCATCGGCATCATGATGCAAAAAAGGGACGACTATATGTTAGTGGTTAAAGTTTTTTCCTCGTCTCCTGCTGAGAAGGCCGGAATCACGATAGGAGATAAAATAGCGACGGTGGATGGTAAAAGCGTAGCGGGACTGGCGCTGGAGGAAGCCTCTGCCATGATAAAAGGCCCTTCAGGAACGAAGGTCTCCATTGGCATAATAAGAGAAGGAAAGAGTGAAATAATAAATGTAGAGGTTGAGAGAGGCACTATAAAAGTCAACCCCGTTACCTATGAAATCAGAGGCGATATCGGTTATATCAAGATTGATGTTTTTAATGCCAATACCGGCGAGTTCATAACCCAGGCACTGAATGAAATGGATAAAAATAATATAAAGAAGATAGTTCTGGATTTAAGGGATAATCCAGGCGGAGATGTAAATCAGGCAGTGACCGTTGCCGGAAAATTTGTGCCTAAAGGTCTTATTACAAAACTGGATTTTAAATCTGATTCAATGAAAGACAGGGAGTATTATTCAAAGCTTGCTGAGAAGAAATACCAGCTTGCTGTACTGGTAAACGGTGGAAGCGCCAGCGCATCCGAGATTGTGGTCGGGGCAGTTCAGGATACGCAAGCTGGCACGGTTATAGGGACAAAAACCTTTGGCAAAGCCAAGGTGCAAAGCGTGGTGCCGCTGTTAACGCCTGAGGCATACCAGCAATATCAGGAGAAGCTTGGCGAAAAAATTGTAGATGCCTATGAGCTAATCACAAAATTCAGGATTGTGCCGAAAAAGAAAGAAATTATGGGCTGGACCAAAATAACCACCGGCTCCTATACCACCCCTAATGGTAGAATGATTGACGGAGTGGGAATAACTCCGGATATAATAGTGGAGGATCCTCCCAAGGTAAAGGATATTGACATTACAAGCATTCAAAAGCTTACGATGACCTGGAAGCCCGACCTGAACAGCGAGAGTATAGACGTATACAACGCCGAAAAAATATTGAAGCTTCTGGGCTATGATGTTGACACGCCTGATTTAATGCTTGATGAAAAAACCTTTAATGCTATCTCCAAGTTCAGGACCGACAACGGGCTGTACCCCGGAGGAACCCTTGATTTTGCCACCCAGAAGGCTTTAAACAGCAAACTTGATGAGAAAATACTGGAACTGGACAAACAGTATCTCAAAGCGGTTGAAGTTTTAAGCAAATAGATTTGCATTTGCCTCGATAGGATTAGGAGATAAAGACCGTGCTTCTATCGACGCTGAGGAATGGAGAATACAAAACGGCAGAACCTTAAATTTTATGTAAACTCAAGGACAATGTATTTTCTAGTGCTGGGATACGTGATTTTTGGTATCCCAGCTGTTTTAACTCTTATCAGCTACTTACGTCTCACTCAACACGTATTTGCGGCTTCTAATTAAACTCTGAAATCCTGAAAAGGCATTCAGCTGGATCATTTTTTAGTAATAACCCCGTACAGCCAGATAAAGGACCTTAATAAGGGCGTCATCGGAGGGATATGCTGATTTTGTTTTATAACCTTTTTGCTGCAAGCACTTTAATATTTAAGTTCTTGGAAATATCTATTTCAACTTCTCCGCTTCAGATTCATTTTGTCCCCTAAATAATTACTTCATTTTACTTCCGTTAGTACGTACCTATCGTCAGGTCTTACTCCCTAACCCCAACCTCAATAAAAGACAAATCCCACAGGAAATGAATATTTCTCCATTTACTACGGGATTTTGGAAGGAATATAAAACCGAAATTCAATTTATGCTCTTTGATTCATTCTTATGTGAACACTAATATATTTTCTTCCCTAAAATCACTAAATCACGTTTTACTCCCTCTAATTTCGCAACTTCCGGTAAAAAACCCCACTTCTCAAAACCAAAACTTGAAAATAATCGGATGCTGGGTTCATTGTGTGCAAAGATAACGGCAAGCAGCGTATCAATTTCTAACTTAGGACATTCTTCAATGACCTTGTTTAAAACTTTTTTACCAAGTCCTTTACCTCTGTAATTTTCATGAAGGTAAACGCTTATTTCAGCAGTTGCATTATAGGCCGGCCTTCCTCCATAGAAAGATTGAAGTCCTACCCACCCACATGTTTTGCCTCTATACTCTACAATCCACAAGGGCCTTTTTTCAGGATTATGTTCCTTAAACCAAGCCAATCTGTCCTCTACTGATACAGGTTCAGTATCAGCGGTTACCATTCTACTTGGAATAGTTGAATTATAAATATCGACAATAACTGGCAAATCATCAATTCTCGCATCCCTAAATGTAATGCCCTCCAACATAAAATTCGCTCCTTTCAAAATATTACTAGATGAAGCAATATAATTTATCTTATATCTCCTAACATCATAATTACAAGGGAAATTTTATAGCTTTATCCTTTATCCCCAGCCTCAATAAAAAGCAAATCCCGCAGTCATTCGGGATTTTCCTGCATCTGCTACGGGATTTTGGAGTGAAACTTAATCCCATGGAGTCGAGCTTATTTTGTATTATCACCTGCAAGCGTGTAAACACTTAAATATTTTATAGAAAGTTGTTCCATAAGTAGTTACTTACTGAAGTACCCTTCCTTCTACCGTATCGTATATTCGATGATCGCTTGAAACTTCTTCTAACCATTCGTCTATTTCATCTTTATAAAAATACAGCTTATTATTTATTGTAAAATAAGGAAACATCGTTCCATAAAAACTTCCTGTCTCATCCAATATCTTCTTTTCAGCCTGAATTATGCCTCGCACTTCTTCCTCAGTCATATTCAGATATTGGGCTACTTGCGAAAGGGTTAGGGCCTTGCTTTCTGTTAGAGTCGAGGCTGAAGTTGTAGTTTGTAAACCAACTTTCCTTTCCAATGAATGACCTATCCAAATTGAACCCAACATAACACTTATAGCAAGTATAATAATAGATATTGATAATAACTTTTTATTTTCCACTGATTTACCCCCTTAATAATTAATTCGTCACATTCCGCAAATGTATACCAAATACCTTAATTTTACATTATGACCTATAAGAGTATCAAGAGTGTATCAAGAAATGGCGGTGTCAATTTGTTGTAGGTTTTTAAAAAGCAGATCAACCCTCTTTATTTGATAACTTATATAATAAGCCGCCGTTTATAAAGCTCCTTAATTCCCGAGACAACTAGCTTACCTTTCCATTGTTTAATACTGCTATATTATGTATCATCTCTTTAGAAGCTTTTTTATATGATTTTGATACTTTATCCACTATTTCCTTTGATACTTTGTAAGTAACTTCAGTCTTTCTAATATGCTTGGCTTCTATATGTCCGTCATTACAGCAATATGCTCTAAGCTCTGCCATGGCTTTTAGCCCTTTACAGCTCCAACCTGATGGCCTGCTGCTCAACCTGCTGGATAATACATGACTTACATGTCCCTCTGTATTTCTACCTCTTGAGGCTTCATCTTTATATGCTACTATCCCTTCCCAATTTCTTAAAGCTATCTACCTTTCCCTTAACCCCATCATTTTCTGCATTCTTACGAAGATCTCTGCATATCTCTCTAAGGGATTTTTTATCTGCTTCAGTTACAGCATCCTTCAACTTGGCATACACAAGTTCATCTCCCCTAGATATCTCCTTTAAAGCCTTATTCAAATGATACCCTGTCCAATACAAGTTGCTGTTATTATACCATTCATTAGCCTTTTAAGAATTTCATTAATAAAGTCAGCCTTACGCTCTGAATATTCCAATAAATTATTTACTCATTCGGATATTATCATCTTTTTCAACTCTGAGTATCTGATTGCTTCATCTTTATTACTGCGCAAAAAATCACGTAGAAGAACATTATTTTTCCAAATCAAATTCCCGAATTGGGTAATATGGACATTATATGCCTCAGGAAATCGCTTTCGAAAGTAAATCCTTCCACTAACTCCTGCTTCACCGAGATTTTCGTAGCCTAATTCTATAACTTTATCAATAAGGCATTCCTCCAGGGGCAAGGATTTTACACCTATCATAATATCAATTATTGGCTTTGCCCAAATTCCGGGAATAGATGTGCTTCCTATATGTTCAATTCCCAAAACCGCATCACCAAGAGCATTGCACAAATGCTCTTTTTCATTTTCATACTGTCTAACCCATTCAGGATTATATTCCTCAATATGAATTTTCTCATTGATTTCCATTGATACACCTCCCTAATATTTCTTTTATTTGCTCTCGTTTTCTCACTCAATCATATATTTTCATTATTTTCAAAATAAGCCATTTGGACAGATATTGCATTGTTGCACAATTATGGATGATATAGTGTATCCCAATGACACTGCGTCTT
>Ga0134097_1000453_pt1 | contig 44690 bp, 26 predicted proteins | sample 8_3taG_FD_94450 | JGI IMG/M metagenome (GOLD analysis project Ga0134097, IMG submission 94450) | Switchgrass degrading microbial communities from high solid loading bioreactors in New Hampshire, USA - 8_30_10_142_A2 metaG | ecosystem: Engineered > Bioreactor > Semi-continuous > Anaerobic >... | reverse complement strand
GTTTCAACGCTCGCGTAGGACGGTTCGTCAAGAGCTACCTGAGAGCCATTCCCTGGCCCGACCGCCGCATCTATATGCAGGCGCAGGGATACTGGATTCTTGACAACTGGCATCTGTTCGAGCTAACCGGCGACGAGCGCTATCGGGATATCGCCCTTGCGTGTTCGAACTACCTCCTGGCAGCCCAGCGCCCGGAAGGCTATTGGGAGTATCCCGATCCTGAATGGCGCAACCGGATTGCAACCGTCGAAGGGGACTTTGGCTGTCTGGGGCTCGTGGAGAGCTACCGGCAGACCGGGCAGGAAGCATATCTGGCGGGCGCGAAAAAGTGGTACCGCTATCTGATCGACGAAGTCGGCTTTCAGGGCAGCGACGGGATGCTCGCCATCAATTACTTCTCGAACGTGCGTGGCAGCATGGTCCCCAACAACACGACGCTTACGCTGTTCACGCTCGCCCGGCTGGCCGACGCTACCCAGGATACTCAGTATCTGACGACCTGCGCGGCGATGGTTGCCTGGCTTAACCAGGTGCAGTTGGAGAGCGGCGAACTGCCGTATGCCGTCACCGGCTCGCAGGATGGGCGGGACCGAGTTCACTTCCTCTGCTACCAGTACAACGCGTTCGAGTTGCTCGATCTGGTCGAATACTACCGGCTGACCTGTGACGAGGCGATCCTGCCGGTGGTGGAAAAACTCGCTGCGTACCTCTCCAATGGAGTCACCGAGACTGGCGCTGCGTCGTACGACTGCCATCATCGAACACCCGAAGTGACTTACTATGCTGCGGCGCTGGCTGCAGCACTCAGCCAGGCAACCTCGCTGGGCGTGGGAGATTATCGCGCGCTGTCGGAACGCGGCTTTCGCTGGGTGTTAACGCAGCAGAAGCCCGATGGCGGCTTCAAATTCCATTCTCGCGCCAACTACAACTTTCTGGCAGATCGCCGGGCTTATCCGCGAAACCTGGCCATGATTCTTTCCCACTTGTTGCTAGAAGCACGGGCGCAACGCACGCCGGTAACCGGCAGCGCGCAACGAGACAAGGGCTGATTACCGATGCGGATTCTGTTTGTGACCAACGAGTATCCCACCGAGGATATTCCCGGAGCCGGACCGTGCATCCGGCAGCAACAACACGCCCTCGAAGCGTTGGGCTATGACGTGGATGTGCTCTATATCGACAGGATGGCAAGCAAGCTGAATTACCTGAAAGCGGCGTTGCGCGTCTTCTGGTTGGCGCAGATCAAGCGGCGTTATGACGTTATCCATGCGCATTATGGATACATCTGCGCTCTGACCGCGCGCATGCAGTTTCGCATCCCGGTAGTCGTGACGTTCCGGGGCTCCGACGTGTTGCGGAATCGCGAAAAGCCGCTGAGTTGGTTGCTTGCGAGGATGATCGACCGGTCGATCGTGATGACCGAAGAAATGAAGCAGGCGTTAGGTCGCAGGGATGCGTTGGTGCTCCCCTATGGGATCGATCTCGATCTCTTCAAACCACATTCGCAAGCTGAGGCCCGACGCGAACTGGGGTTGCCGCCAGACGCTCCGCTGATCCTGTTTCCGTACGACCCTCAACGCGCGCTCAAGCGCTTCTATCTGGTGGAGCAGGCAGCGGCCATCCTCAAGCAAGAATTTCCCGACCTTCAGGTGGTCGCCATCCACCAGCAGCCTCACGAACAGGTCGCCCGCTATATGAATGCGTGCGATGCCATGGCGCTGGTGTCTACTCGCGAGGGCGCTCCGATGGCAATCCGAGAGGCGATGGCCTGCAACCTGCCGATTGTTTCGGTGGACGTGGGCGATGTGGCCAGCGTCATTAAAGGGACCGAGGGCTGTTATATCGTCCAACCCGATCCGGAAGATATCGCCGCCAAGATGGCGCTAATCCTGCGCTCCAGACGCCGGTCCAACGGGCGGCGTGTCGCAGAGACTATGGGTTTGCTACCGACGGCGGCAAAAGTCGCTGCCATTTACGACAGACTGGTACGGCAAGAAGCGCAGCATGGGCTCTTTACGGAGAATCATGCAGGGCCGGATGAAGAACCTGCTTAGATGTGCAGCGATACGATGGGGGAACTCATGAAAGTCAGTATCTTTGGTCTGGGATATGTGGGGTGTGTTACGGCCGCGTGTCTGGCGCGTGACGGGCACACCGTCATCGGCGTCGACATCAATCCCTACAAGGTGAACCAGATTCAGGCAGGGCGCTCGCCGGTGATCGAACCCGGCCTCGACGATCTTATCCGAGAGGGCAGAAGCTCTGGGCGGTTGTGGGCGACGCATGATAGCCATGAAGCCGTGCTGAATAGCGATGTCAGCCTGATCTGTGTGGGCACACCCAGCAGCGAGAACGGCCGCCTTAACCTGGACTATGTCGACAAGGTCACCGCTGAAATCGGCCAGGCGCTGGCAGTTAAACAGGCGTACCATGTTGTGGTCGTCCGCAGCACGGTGCTGCCCGGTACCGTACAGGACCGGGTGATTCCGATTCTGTGCCAGCATTCGGGGCGATCTCCCGGCGCCGACTTCGGCGTAAGCATGAATCCGGAGTTTTTGCGGGAAGGCTCCGCGATCCACGATTACTATCATCCGAGCTATATCGTCATCGGCGAGCTTGACGCGCGCAGCGGCGACGCCGTCCAGGCTTTGTACACGTCGGTGGATGCCAACGTGATTCGTACCGCCGTGCCGGTTGCCGAGATGGTGAAATATGTGAACAACGCATTTCACGCGCTGAAAGTTGCCTTTGCCAACGAGGTGGGCAACTTGTGTAAGGCGCAGGGTCTGGATGGCCAGGAAGTGATGGAGATTTTCGTCCAAGACCGGCGGCTGAACCTCTCTCCGGCCTATCTTCGCCCAGGCTTTGCCTTTGGCGGATCGTGCTTGCCGAAGGACGTGCGCGCCCTGAACTACAGGGCCAAAGAGCTAGACCTTACCCTTCCGGTGATGAGTGCCATTCTGGCTAGCAACGAGAAGCAGATCCAACTTGGAATCAGGATGGTTGAAAGAACGGGCAAGCAGAAGATCGGGATCCTGGGGCTGAGCTTCAAAGCAGGAACGGACGATATCCGCGAAAGCCCCATCGTGCCACTGGTCGAGACGCTGGTTGGCCGAGGGTATGAGGTCAGCATTTACGACGAGACGGTCGTGCCCGATCAGTTGATCGGAGCCAATCGTGCGTTTCTAGAGCGCGGGATTCCTCATATCGCCTCGTTGATGCGTTCCTCGGTAGATGAGGTGGTGGACGAGGCCGAGGCCATCGTGATCACCAATAACAGTGCAGCCTATCGCGAGGTCGCCAGCCGGACTCGCCCTGGGCAGGTCCTGATCGATTTCATCGGCATTGCCAAGCGGAACGATCGAATGAGGGCGCAGTATGATGGAATCTGCTGGTAGCCATGTATTGATGTTGCTGGAAAATGACCATTACCCGCAGGACTCGCGCGTAAGAAACGAGGCGTCCACGCTGGTATCGGCAGGCTATCAGGTGTCGGTCATCTGCCCGAAAAGCTCTGGCCAGCGCTGGCGCGAATCGGTCAATGGCGTGCGCGTTTACCGCTATCCCGCGCCCCCGGCAGGCAGTGGCTTCCTGACCTATTTGTGGGAATACGGTTACTGCCTAGTCATGTCATTTGTGCTGTCGATCGTGGTGGCGCTCCGGCGCAAAATCGACATCATCCACACTCACAACCCGCCGGATATTTTTGTTTTGATCGCCATGTTTTACAAAGTGCTCGGGGCGCGAGTCGTCTTCGACCATCACGATCTCGCTCCGGAGATGTACTATGCCCGTTTTGGAAACAAAGGTCACCGGCTTGTCTACCGGGCGCTCGTTTTCTTCGAGCGGCTTTCGTGCCGGGTTGCCGACCATGTGATCGCCACGAACCAGTCCTATAAGGCCGTCCAGATGGAACGCCACGGCGTGCCAGAGGAGCGCATAACGATTGTGCGCAACGGCCCCGATCTCGACCGCCTTCAGCGGGTTGACCCCGATCCAGACCTCAGCCAGAACGCCGTTACGATCATCGGTTATGTCGGCACGATGGGCTTCCAGGACGGAATCGACTACTTCCTGCGAGCCGTCCGACACCTGGTTTACGACCTGCGCCGGACCGATGTGTTCTGCGTGCTGGTTGGGAAGGGCGACGCCTGGCAGAGCCTACGAGCCTACGCCACGGAGCTCGAAATCGACAAATATGTCTGGTTCACCGGGCGCATCTCGGATGTAGATCTGCTGCGTTACCTGTCCGCCGCAGATATCTGCGTCGATCCGGACCCATCCAACCCCTTCAACGATCGGTCCACGATGATCAAGATGATGGAATACATGGCGCTCGGTAAGCCGATTGTCGCCTTCGACCTTCCCGAGCACCGGGTAACTGCGCAAGATGCCGCCGTTTACGCCCGGCCCAACGACGAACTCGATTTCGCTACCAAGATCGCATGGCTTATGGATCACCCCGAAGAACGGCGCGAGCGCGGTTCTAAAGGCAGAAAACGGGTCGAAACCACTCTTGCCTGGCCCCACCAGGTCAACGATCTGCTGGAAGTCTACCGTTCTCTTGACGAGCAGCTTGCCCGGAAGCGATCTGTCTTCATGCGCCGAAGATCGCCATGACAGTTCCTGATCAACCGAAGAGCGCGGAGCGTCTTATGAAAAGGCGCATTTTGGCGTATATGGTTTTCATCCTCGCGGTATCAACGACGCTGCGTGCGTCTTACCAGCCGGGCGCCTCGACGGTGCCCGTAACGCATGCCGCACACGAGCACCCGAGGATTCTGTTCAGTGTAGACGACATCCCCGCGCTCCGCGCTCGCGCCGAAACCACGCACCGCGAGATCTGGTTGCCGATTCAGGAATACGCAGACTCCTTGCTCGACTCGGCGCCGCCATCGTCATCGCCACGTGACGACGATCTGGATGCTTACCGGAACGCAGGCGATCAACTGATCGTCCTGGCGTTTGCGTGTGTGATCACCGGAGAAGACAGGTACTGCGATCGGGCCATCGAATATCTCATCACCTATACGTCGTGGACTCAGTGGGACGTGAACGGCGAGCGCGATCTGGGTCATGCTCATCTGCTGTTTGGTAGCTCGATCGCATTCGACTGGCTCTACAACTGGCTTACTGCCGACGACAGGCGGCTGGTTCTTGGCAATCTGTCAACCCGCGCGCAGCAGATGTACGAAGCCAGTTTCGGGCCCGATGGCCGAGACGAGTGGAACAACTGGTGGCGCTTATCGTATGTGCAAAACCATTTCATCATCAACAACAGCGCGCTAGGCATCGCCGGGCTGGCCCTGACAGGTGAAGGGTCCGCAGCAGAGTGCACGATCACGGCGAACGGTGACGTGAACATGCGCGCTGGGCCGGGCACGAACTTTGCGGTGGAAGACACGCTTGCTTATGGTGCAAGTATTGCCGCCGAGAACCAGTTTTATGCGGATGGATACGTCTGGTGGCAGGTTGCCGGTGGGCTTTGGGTGCGCTCCGATGTGGTGAGCGCGGTGGGGAACTGCGCGGAAGTTTCGATGGCCGATCGAGCCTCGACCTGGATCGATCTCGCGCAAAGCCGGTTGTTGCTGACGCGTGATCTGTTCGAGGGCATTGACGACGGTAGCTGGCATGAGGGGGTTCTCTATCAGGAATATGCGCTGAGAATGCTGCTCCCCTTCGTGTCAATCATGCGAGATTCGCGGGGGATTGACATTTACCCGAATACGTATCTCTACAACTACATCTACTGGCGCCTGTACAACTATCTTCCGGGTAGCGCTCAATTTCTGATGGCGTACGCAAACTTCGAATGGTCCTGGGGCAATCTTGGTCTGCCGGGCTTGCTGCGCTTTGTTGCCAGAGAATACAGCAACCCTTATGCCGAGTGGCTGGCCCAGCAGTTGATCGCGACCAATGGCCGGGTGGCGACGATCTGGGAAACGCCGTGGTATGTCTTCGAGTTTCTGTACTACGATCCCGCGATTAGCCCTCAGCCGCCGTCGGATCTTCCTCTTTCGCGTGTCTTTCACGATCTTGAAGGCGTGATCTGGCGTACCGGGTGGGACGAGCAGGCGTTGATCTTCGGGCTGAAAACGGGCGCCTATGGCGGACGCTTCGCCTTCGACACGTTCGTCGAGGAGTCTTACCCCTGGGATGTTCCCTGTCGCGTGACAAACTGCCAGCTCAACATCGGGCACGACCATGACGACACGGGGACGTTCTATCTGTACCGGGCGGGAGAGTGGCTTGCCCCGGAAACGGTCGGCGTCTCGAACTATGCCACCAGCTATCACAATACGATTCTTATCGACGAACAGGGTCAGTACAGGCCGATCTATGACAATGTCTGGCGCGACCCTGCGGACTTTATCGGCACCGACGGCTACCTGGAGACGACTGCGAGCAGCTCTGGCTTTGACTATGTCGGATCCGACGCGACCAACCGGTATAGCGCGATCGCAGGCATAGAGGACATTACGCGCCACGTGTTGTTCGTCCGTCCCAGTTACTTCGTGATGGTGGACGCCTTAAGCGCGAATGCCCCACACCTTTACGAATGGGTGTCTCACTTCGGAGAAGATTTGGCTGTCGAGGGAAACTGGATCAAGGGATACGCCGGGAGCGATCAGATCTTAGGGGTTGGTGTGATCGCCCCACAACCATTCGAGTCCTCGTCCGGTGATGACGGGCAGCCGTTCATACGGATCTATCCAGAGGGGCAGATAAACGATGTGCGCTTCATTACCGCTTTGTATCCCACCACCCAGGACGGCTGGTCCAGTAGACCCGCTTTTACCCTACTGGAAGATAACGGAGATGCCGTGGCACTGCGCGTCACCCTGAACGATGGCAGCGAGCGCATAGACGACATTCTTCTCACGTACGCCGAGCCCGTACTACCGCAAATGCTCGGCTTCTACGCTTACGATGCCCTTGTTGCCGTGATCAGCACCAGCACAACAGGCGAGCTGGAGAGAATCTTCCTCTTTGGAGGGGATTCTCTGGCTACGACAGGAAGCCAGACGGGCGAACCGGACACCGGTGCTGCGCCCGCGCTCCTTCCTGCTGGCAAAGTGCTGGTCGCTAATCTCAATAGCAGAGAGCCTTTCGAGGCAATCTATACCGGGACATCGGTCGCGGTCTATGGCGACATCCATACTGCGGTCACGCTGTATGCGCCTCATGCGGAGTCCCTGACCGTCAATGGGGAACCACAACCGTTTCGCCGGACGGAGGACCACATTGTATTCGGAGGCGACGAGGAATGACGCTGACATTGTCACTCTCCGCCAGCCTGGTTCGCGGGAAGGTGGAAAATGATTCCAGCCGTGATTCTTTCCAGTTTCACTATGGGGCTAGGGGTGATCCGGGCGCTGGGCACCATGGGCGTCCCTATCATCGTGGTGCACTACGACGACAGGGACATGGGATATGTCTCGAAGTACGTCACAGAACACATTCTTGCGCCTCACCCGGAGCACTCGGAAGAAGCGTTCTTAGATCTGCTCGTCGAGCTCGGAAATCGTCTCAAGGGCGGCGTTCTCATTCCCACATCGGACGCCACGCTGGCTACCGTATCTCGACATAAGGACGAGTTATCGCAGTATTACATCGTCGCATGTACTGATTGGCCGATTACCGAGCAGTTCCTTATCAAGAAGCATACCTATGCTCTGGCTGAGGCTGTGGGTGTCCCTGTTCCCAAGACAACGGTCCCACAGAGCGTCGAAGAGGTGGAGGAACTTGGCCGGTCCATCGAGTATCCATGCCTGGTGAAGCCGACGCAGAGTCATCGCTACTACGCCCGTTTCAAGACGAAAATGGTCGAGGTCAAAGACCTGGATCACCTGCGCTCGACCTATCTCGAAGCGGCGGAAGCCGGTATGGAGGTCATGGTGCAGGAGTTCATTCCCGGCAAGGACGCCGACGGAGTGAACTACAACTCGTACTTCTGGGACGGACAGCCTGTTGTGGAGTTTACTGCCGCAAAGGTGCGCAACGCTCCGCCGATTTTCGGCTCGCCTTGTGTGGCGATGAGCCAGCACGTCCCCGAAGTGATCGATCAGGGACGGAAGTTGCTTCAGGCGATGGGATATTACGGCTACTCGTGCACCGAGTTCAAGAAGGATGCGCGTGATGGTGTCTACCGGCTCATGGAGGTGAACGGCCGCCACAACCTCTCAACCCTCTTGGCCGTCCGGTGTGGCATCAATTTCCCGTGGCTTCAGTACCGGCATCTCGTCTGTGGCGAAATGCCAACGCCAACCGACTATAGGGTAGGCGTTTACTGGATTGATCCGCTTCGAGACATCGCCTACACCATCAAGTATCACCGCCCGGAAGGATACTCTCCTCTGCAATACCTTCGGCCGTATTTTCACCCTCATGTCTTTGCGGTGTTTGACCTGAAAGACCCTAAACCGTTCGTCAGAAGGGTTCTGAACCTGGCGAAACGCGGGGGGAAAACCGGATGAACGAGAACGCTGTCTATCTCGAAGAAGAACGGTTGCACGGCCTTGAAAGAAGCGATGATTTCCCGAGCTTCCACGAACGGCATCGGGTCTTTCCCGCTATCTTCGAAGACCGCCAGCACAAGAGGATCATCGATACGTCGGCAGGGGTGGGCTATGCCGCGCAGCACATCCGGGATCACTATCCCGCGGAGCTGATCTGCAACGACATCAGCCCAACATGCTTGAAGACTTTGAGCGACCGAGGGTTTTCCACTGTGTCGTTCGATCTCGATGATCCTGAAGAAGCTTTCCCATTCCGCGACGGCTCGTTCGACGCTGCCGTCTCCCTGGCCACGATCGAGCATCTGGTCCACATCGATCACTTCGTCAGCGAGGTTCACCGCATCCTGGAAGACGATGGGTTTTTCTACCTGTCCACGCCAAACTATGCGAGCCTGCTGACCGCACCTCGGTTCCTGTTGACTGGAAGAACCTTCCACGACCCGTTGTCCGACTCCCGGACGGTGCGCTACGAGTTCTATGCTCATTTCCGATATTTTACGTACCGGACGCTCCTGGAATATGTGAGTTCGTTCGGGTTTGTCCCGGATACGGTCTATCTCGCTCTGCCGACAGAAAGCTCGCGCTACCGGTCCCTCTACAGGTCTTCGAAACTCAAAGCCCTGGCGTTTCGCTATGCGATGAAGTTCATCTATGTTGTCTTTTCTCCTCGCTGGGCAGCCGAGCCGATCATATGCTTCTGCAAAGCGTCCGGCGGGAAGAAAACAAAGCTACGGAAAGTGGTCCTCTGATCTGACTTCAGACACGGCGGGCGGCGGGCCAGGATGGCGCTGAATACGCCGCCCGCGCTGTGCTTAGCGTGCCGCATCTGTTAGCGACCAAAGATGAGGTGGAAGATGTCCGTCATTTGTGTTGATCCTCGGACCGACCCGCTCTGGGAGACGTTGGTCACCCAGTGCCAAAGCAGCGTTTTTCACTCTCCCGCGTGGATACAGGTACTGGCCGAGACGTATGACTGGAAGGCGCAGGCTTACGTGATACTGAACGACGCTGGGGAACCCGAGGCTGGCCTTCCGTTTTTCCAGATTGCAGATGCGCGCGGTGAGCGAATCGTGTCGTTGCCATTTTCAGACTACTGCGATCCACTGGTCGCTACGGCGGACCAATGGAATACCCTGCTGGACGGGTTGCTCGTCGAGCATGTGCCGATCACGGTGCGCTGCCTGCATAACAGCATCCCACTGGCTGATAGTCGCTTCCTGCTCGTCGATCGCGCCAAATGGCATGGGCTGGACCTGCGCCCGGACATTGATACGCACTGGCGCAAACTGGATAGCTCGGCGCGGCGTGCTATTCAAAAGGCGCAGCGCGATGGGGTGGAAATACGCGTCGCACAGGACGTGGACGAGCTTCGAGTGTTCTATCAGATGCACCTCGGCATCAGGAAACACAAATACCACCTGCTGGCGCAGCCGTATCGCTTTTTCGAGAACATCTGGCATCAATTCATGGATCAGGGCTTTGGCCTGCTGATGCTGGCCGTTTACCAGGATCTCATCATCGGTGGCGTGCTGTTCTTAGAATGGCAGGATACCCTCGTCTACAAGTTCAACGCCTCGAACCCTAACTTTCTAGCTCACCGCCCCACCGACTTGCTGATCTGGGAAGCTATCCACTATGGCAAGAGCAAAGGGTACGATTACCTGGATTTCGGTCTCAGTGACTGGGATCAGGATGGATTGATACGGTTCAAGCGCAAATTCGCTACCGAAGAAAAGACCATTTCCTTTCTGCGCTACCCCACCTACCGCCCGCCGAACCTTCAGCAGAAGCACTTCCAGTCGTTGCTTCCTCAACTGACCGATCTGTTCACAGACGCGTCCGTCTCAGACGCGGTAACCGAGAAGGCCGGTGACTTGCTCTATCGATTCTTCGGTTGATTCCCGCCGAGGGCTGCCTGTTATGCCGATTGCTCACCGGGTATCGCTCCCGCATACCTGCCTCGGAGTCTCGCTGAACGACAGGTGACAGACTCTGAGACAGGCCAGCGCCCTGCATGCATGTCGAACTCCCGAAAAAGCTCAGTCGGTGTCAGGGGCAGCGCCTGAATACCTGTGCGCTCAGCACGCACGACGGCGCACGGACGACTGCGCGCTTATGATGTGGACCACACCGGGAAGCATATGCCCGGCGAGCCCCTGCTGACTTCATCCCGTCGAAGTTTGTGCGCGCCGGACCGCATGATCCCGCAAACTTTGTGAGAGAAAGCACTCGATTTCAAGGCGTTAAGGAAGCTTGCCCGGACAGTTAATGAGGCTATACTGGCTTTTTGAAAGCGATAACTTTGTGATGGGCGAAGTACGACCTCACCGGCAATAACGGTCAAGCCGCCGCAGGATCTTCAGCCAATTGGTTATCGCAGCAGGCGCCGCACCAGCCGCCTGCTTTGGTTGCAACTGTTTCTTGTAGTCAAGAATGATCTACGCGCAAAAGGATTTTCCATGACCACAATCTCACTTCAACAGGACGTTCAGCAGCTTGTTAGCCAGATGACGCTCGAAGAAAAGGCTGCGATCTGTGTGGGTATGAACGCCTGGCAGACGGTGCCGGTCGAGCGTCTCGGCATCCCGAGTATGTGGGTGTCGGACGGCCCGCACGGCGTCCGGCGCGCCGCCGACCCGAACCAGGTGATCTCAGACAACGTTCCGGCGACGTGCTTTCCAACCGCGTCGGCGCTTTCCGCCACCTGGGACCGCGACCTGATCTACGAACTGGGGCAGGCGTTGGGCGAGGAATGCATTGCGCTCAATGTCGATTTGCTGTTGGGCCCCGGCATGAACATCAAGCGCAGCCCCTTGTGCGGGCGCAACTTCGAGTACTATTCCGAAGATCCCTACCTCGCCGGGGAGCTGGCCACCAGCCTGATCAAGGGCGTGCAGAGCAAAGGCGTCGGCACGTCGCTGAAGCATTTCGCCGCCAACAACCAGGAATTTGAGCGCTTTACGATCGACGCTCAGGTGGATGAGCGCGCCTTGCGCGAAATTTATCTGGCAGGCTTCGAACGCGCCGTGAAGCAGGCGCAGCCCTGGTCGGTGATGTGCGCGTATAACCAACTGAACGGCTCGCTCTGCTCCGAGCACCACTGGCTGTTGACCGAGATCCTCAAGGATGAATGGGGTCATGAGGGATTCGTCGTCTCCGACTGGGGCGCGGTGCGTGAGCTGGTTACGTCGCTGAAGGCGGGCCTGTCGCTTGAGATGCCAGGGCCGCAGCCGAGCCACGTTCAGGCCGTGATCGACGCGGTCAACGCAGGTACCCTCGACGAAGCCACGCTGGATGAGATGGTCCGGCGCCTTCTGACGATCGTGCTGCGGGCGCAGGAAACGCCCAAGGGCGGGGTCGAGCTTGACGTGGACGGGCACCATGCGCTGGCGCGGCGGATTGCCGGAGAAGCGATGGTGCTCCTCAAGAACGAAGGCGGGCTGTTGCCACTGCGTGATGTGAAGAAGATCGCCGTCATCGGCGCGACAGCCAAGCAGGCGCACTTCCAGGGCGGCGGCAGCGCGCACGTCACGCCGACCCGCGTTGATGTGCCGTTCGACGAACTGGCCGCGCTGGCCGGTGACGCTGAATTGACTTACGCGCCGGGCTACAAGCTGGAAGAAGGGTTTGATCAGGCGCTGATCGATGAGGCGGTCGCGCTGGCGCGCGAAGCGGAAGTCGCCCTGCTGTATATCGGCTTGCCGACCTACAAAGAGTCGGAAAGCTACGACCGGCCCGACATCGACCTGACGGAACAACAGGTGGCGCTGATCAAGGCCGTGGCGGCGGTGCAGCCGAAGACGGTGGTGATCCTGAACAATGGTTCCGCAGTCGCGATGAGCGATTGGATCGACGGCGTGCCTGCCGTGCTGGAAGCGTGGTTGCCAGGGCAGGCAGGTGGCGGCGCGATTGCCGACATCCTGTTTGGGAAAGTCAATCCGAGCGGCAAGCTGGCGGAAACCTTCCCGCTCAAGCTCTCCGACACGCCAGCCTATATCAACTTCCCTGGCGAGGCGGGGCAGGTCCGCTACGGTGAAGGCATTTTCGTCGGCTACCGGTATTACGACGAGAAGGCGATGCCGGTGCTGTTCCCCTTCGGCTACGGCTTGAGCTACACGACGTTCGCCTATAGCAATCTGAAGGTGTCTGCCGAGACGTTCAAGGATGTGGACGGGCTTACCGTCTCGCTCGACGTGACGAACACGGGCGATGTGGCCGGAAAAGAGATCATCCAGGTTTACGTGCACGATCACGAGGCTGCATTGCGCCGCCCGCAAAAAGAGCTGAAGGGCTTTGTCAAAGTGGCGCTGGAGCCGGGCGAGACCAAGACGGTCAGCGTGACGCTGGATCGCCGTGCGTTCGCCTATTGGGATCCGCGCTATCAGGACTGGGTCGCGGAGTCAGGCAAGTTCGATATCCTGGTGGGTAGCTCGTCGGCTGACATCCGGCTGACAACATGCGTCACGCTGGAAAGCACGCAAAAGCTCCCCTCGTTGCTCAATCGTAACAGCACTCTAGGCGAGTGGATGGCTGACCCGGTAGGAGCAGAGGTGCTGGCCAAGCTGTTGCAGCAGGTTCAGGAACGGGTGCCTACAGACAACGCTACACTTGGGATGGACTTCTTCAACATGATGCGTGATATGCCGCTGCCGAAGATCCTTGGCTGGATCGCGGGCAGTCTACCGGCGGATCCGGAAACCATGGTGGATCAACTGGTCGCCCAGGTCCATAACGCCTAAACTAAGGCTTGGTTCCGCAACATGTCCCTTGGCTCCTGACTTCGGCGCACGAAGGCAGGGGCGAGGCCACGTGATAAGGCGGCTGGCCGTTAGAGCCAGCCGCCGGTCTTTGCGGTTTTATAAGAGGTTGCCTATTGAACGGGCTGAAAAATTCTGACCGGCAGGCGATCCGAAAGCCCGTCCCGTAGTGCGCGGTGATATCGAGGAATTGCAATGGTCCGCTGGACACGAGTAAAGCGACATCCAAGGCTCGGCGTCATCCTTCTGGCATTTGTTGCGTTTATCGCGCTGGGGCTGCCTGACGGTCTGTTGGGGGTGGGCTGGCCGTCGATCCGGGCGGGGTTCTCCGTTCCCCTCGACGCGATCGGCCTGTTCCTGCTGACGGTCGTTGCGGGCTATACGACGTCGAGCTTCCTGAGCGGCTTTCTGCTCGCGCGGATGGGTGTGGGGCGTATGCTGGCGGCAAGCTGCCTGCTCACCGGGATCGCGCTGATCGGCTATACCCTGGTCCCGCAGTGGTGGATGATGGTGGCTTTGGGGGTGTTCGCCGGGCTGGGAGCAGGCGCGATCGACGCCGGGCTCAATACCTATGTCGCGGCGCACTTTGGCGAAGGGCTGATGCAGTGGCTGCACGCCAGTTGGGGCGTCGGCATCACGATCGGCCCGCTCCTGATGACGTTCGGGCTGACGACCTTCGACACATGGCGGTTTGGTTACCGGGCGGTCGGCGTCTTTCAGCTTGTGCTGGCAGCGTGCTTTGTGCTGACGCTCGCCATGTGGAACAAGAACGTCACGCCGGTGAGCAGCGAAGCGGAGACGCGCCTGACGGATTACAAAACGCCGCTACGCGAGACGATGTTGCAGCCTTACGCGTGGCTGAGCGTGCTGTTGTTCTTCCTGTATGTCGGCGCGGAAGGCGGGCTTGGCACGTGGACGTACACGCTGCTGACCGAGTCGCGCGGGGTGGATCCGACGTTGGCCGGATTCTTCGCGGGCAGCTACTGGTTCACGTTTACCATCGGGCGGATCGTCGCGGGGGTTATCGCCGCACGGACCGGCGTCCACAAGCTGGTGCTGGGCGGGCTGGCCGGCGCGCTGTTGGGCTCGGTGCTGCTCATCTGGAACCCATTCGAGATGGCGAACGTGGTGGCAGTGGGCATCATCGGGGTGTCGATTGCCCCCATCTTCCCGGGAATGATGTCGGGCACGAGAACGCGGGTAGGCGCTCACCACGCGGCCAACACCATCGGGATGCAAATGGCCGCGACTGGCCTTGGCACGGCGGCGATTCCCGGCTTGATGGGCGCGCTGGCGCGTCAGTTCTCACTTGAAGCTATCCCGATCTGCCTGCTGGTGGTGTATGTCGCGTTGCTTTGCGCTTATGTCCTCGCGACAAGGCCACACCCTGTCCCTGCATATCGCCAGGAAAGCATGGCATAACCCCATGCAGCAGGCGCACAAACGCACCGCCAACGAACTGTTAGGGTATCCCGCCGATGCCCGTCTGCTGATCCTCAACGCGGACGATTTCGGGATGTGCCACGCGACGAACGTGGCGATTATTCGGGCGCTCAGCGAAGGAGTCGTCTCGTCGACAACCCTCATGGTTCCATGCCCCTGGGCGCCAGAGGCGATGCAATGGCTTGCAGAAAACCCGGCGGTCCCTTTCGGCGTCCACCTGACGGCCATTGGGGACAGCGCAAAGTATCGCTGGCGACCGCTCACCTGCCGCGAGAAGGTGCCGACTCTCATTGACGAGACGGGCCACTTCTACAACTTCGACCGTATGGATGAATTCTTCGCTCAGGTGCGGTTGGATGAGCTGGCGACGGAGTTCCGGGCGCAGATCGGTGCCGTGCTGGCTGCTGGTCTCAGGCCGACGCATCTTGACTGGCACTCGCTGCGTATTGCGCGAAAACCCGAAGTCTTCGACGTCATCTTCGAGCTGGCGAGGGAATACGGGCTCGCGTTGCGGGCGTCACAACCGCTCTTGCTTGAAAGAACGCAGCGCCAGGATCTGCCCGTCAATGACGGTGACTTTCTGGACAGCTACGCCCTGGGCAGCGCCGGGAAACTGGACCTGTACAGCCGGTTATTGCACGAGCTTCCGGCCGGGCTCAGCGAGTGGGCGGTGCATCCCGGCGTAGCGGATGCCGAGTTGCGCGCCATCGACTTTCAGGGCGCTCCGATCCACCAGGCTGATTTAGACTGCATGATCTCTGCAGCCATCCGCGAGGTGATCGAGCAAGAAGGGATTATCCTGCTCAGCTACAAGCCGCTGCAGGAAATCTGGCGAGCGCGGGCCAACCTGATCTGAAGGTGTCGCCCCGGTTGTGTTGTCGCGCTGGTCGAGTCCCCCGCGTGACTCAGCGATTCACCGTCGACAGATCCCACTCTTCAAGCAGCTTGGGAACGTCGCTGAGCAGGCGCTGGGTGTACGGCTGTTTGGGGTTCAGAATCACTTCGTCCGCCGAGCCGCTTTCGACAAATCGACCCCCCTCCATGATGTAGACGGTGTCCGACACGTAGTAGGCCAGCCCGATGTCATGCGTGATGAAGATCGGCGTCATGCCGACCTCGTTCCGCAGGTCCATCAGCGAATCGAGGATCGTCGCGCGCGAGCAGGCGTCGATCATCGAGGTGGGCTCGTCGGCCAGCAAGATTTTCGGCTTCAGCAAAAAGATGCGCGCAATCATCAGGCGTTGCTGCTGCCCGCCGGATAGCTCAAACGGGTATTTGTTGGTCAGCTCGTCAAACTTCAGATTAACGAAGCTGCAAGCCTCTTCCATCATCGCCCGTTTTTGGTCGTAGGGAAGCTTGCGACCGCCGCGCATCTTGATGCAGTCGAGCAGCACCGTGTCAACCTTCCGGAAGATGTTGTATGAGGAGAAGGGATCCTGGAAGATCGCCTGAATGTTTTTCCAGTATTCCTGTTTCTTCTTGTGCGTGCGGATGTCGCGCGGTTTCCCTTCGAAGAAAATCTGCCCTTCGGTGGGCTGGAGCAGCCCTAGCAGGATCTTCGCCAGGGTCGTCTTCCCACTGCCCGACTCGCCGACGATCGAGATAATTTCACCCTTCTTAAAGCTGAAATCGACGTGATCAACGGCAACGGTTCGATGGGAGCCGAAGCCGAAAACCTTAGTGACTCCCTTGCCGCTCAGGATTTCCGTGTCACCGCTCATTCTGGTACGCCTTTCGTAAATCTTCTTGCGGGATGATGCAGCGGTAGGCGCGTCCCCCACCGATGTCACGCAGCTCGACCTGAGTCACTTTACATTCCGGCATTGCGTATTTGCAGCGATCTGCAAACCGGCACCCGGCAGGCGGTTTCTTGAGGTTCGGCGGCGTGCCGGGGATAGCCGTCAGCTTGACACCTCGCAGGCCCGATTCGGGGACGATGATCGACCCCATGAGCGCTTTCGAGTACGGGTGGATCGGATCGAAGACGATCTCTTTGGCTGTGCCGGTTTCCACGATCTGCCCCGCGTACATGACCATAATGTCGTCGGTGACGTGATAGAGCAGGGGCAGTTCGTGCGTGATAAAGATCAGCGCCTTGATGATGCCTTTCTCCATCAGGTCCAGGATCATCTTGATGACCATCTTCTGAGAGGTCACGTCGAGCGCTGAGGACGGCTCGTCTGCGATAAGCACTTTGGGCGACAGAATCACCGACGTCGCAATCACGGTGCGTTGCTTCATCCCGCCGGATAGCTCGACCGGATACTTCTGCAGCACTTCCGGCGGCAGCCCGAGCAGCTCGAAACGCTCTCTGGCGCGCTCGTAGATTTCCTGCTTGCTGGTCATCGGGTGGTGTGCCCGGATCACGTCCTCGATGAAGTTGATGACCTTCTGCGTCGGATTGAGCGCGTTCATTGCGGCCTGGGGGATGTAGGAAATCTGGCTGCCCAGGATAGTTTTGCGGACGTCGTCCGGCTTCATCGCCGTGATGTTTTTCCCGTCGATGATGATCTCGCCGCTGGAGTAGTGCAGAGGTGGGAAGTAATAGCCCATCAGGCTGAGCGCCAGCGTTGACTTCCCGCACCCCGATTCACCGGCAATGCCGACCGACCTGCCTTCTTCAACCTTCAGCGAGACGTGATCCACCGCGTATACGTCTTCCCGAAAACGGGTGACGTATTTCGTCGTGAGTTCATTGACTTCAATGATGGTCTTTCCCATGATGATCGCTCAGTCCCTCAGCGCCGGATTGAAGACTTGATCGAGGCCGGTGTTCATCAGATTCATCGAGAACGAAATCAGCGCGATGACGAGAATGACAGGGAAGTACGCCCACCATTTGCCCAGAATATGCGCCTGGTAGATCATCCCCCAGTTCATCATCAGCCCAAGCGTGGGGACTTCGGTCGTTCTCGGCCCTAAACCGAGGATGGAAAGCCCCGCCTCAGCCAGGATCGCGGACGACATCTGCAGGATCAGCGCCATGACGACATAGGAAGCGATGTAAGGCAGAATGTCGGTCAGCAGAATGTGGAAGATCGAGTGTCCGGATAGTTTGGACAGGTTGACGTGATCGCGGTTGCGGAGTGAAATGACCTGCGCGCGCACGGCTCGGGCCGTCCACACCCAGGACGTCAGCCCGATGACCACGGCGATGGTGAAAGCGCCGCGCCGCTCTTGCCCGATGCTGAATGAAATCAGGATCAGCAGGACGAAAGCGGGAATCACGGTGAACAGATTGGTGATAAAAACAATCACCTCATCCACAAGGCCGCCGATGTAGCCAGACACCAGCCCGAAAATAAGCCCAATTGTTGTCGCAACAAGCCCCGCCACAAAACCGATGACCAGAGACACGCCGGTCGCGCTGACCAGCTCTGTTAGCACATCACGTCCGAAGTTATCCGTTCCAAGCAGGAGCAGGCGCTTGTTGGGGACTTCGCTGACGTTTACATAGTCCGTCTGGCTGATTACGTGTTGTTCTTCAAGCTCTCCCGTATCTTCATTCACGGCAGCGACCGTTGAGCCCTGGGAGCCGCTGAGGCCCTTGAGCGAGTTGGTGAGACGGATGTAGTAGTTGCGATCGGCATTGGTCATGCCAGGGATGCGCGCGCTGGGGTTAAAGTGGGTTTTCCACAGCTCGATCAGGCTGGCGGTGTCCTCGATGTCGATCTCATCTTCGGGGATGTTCATCGCCACCAGCCAGTCACGCATGGCCAGGCGGTCCTTCTCGCTTAACTTGCTGGCGATTCGCCGGGCTTCTGCATCTTCCAGCACCAGCGTATACCGGTTGGCCAGATTCATGCTGTCGTAGACGTTCACATAGATACCCGGCGGAAGGAACGTTCCGCGGCTAAGCGTCTGCAAGGGGGGAGTTTTGACAAACAAGGGATAAATCAAGACCGTCAACACGATGGTCATGAAGATCACAAAACCCACGAGGAACTTCCCCGGGCGAAATATCTGTCTGAGCAAAATCTTCATAGCCTTATCTCAACCTATTCTGCCTGAGCAGCCTTGATGCGAGGGTCAATCAGCCCGTAGAAAATTTCGAGGACAAAGAATGCGACCAGCACCATGATCGTGATAATGAGCGTCGCCGCCGAAATCAACGGGTAGTCTCCCCCTAAGACGGCTGTCAGAATAGTAGAGCCAATGCCGGGATAGCTGAAAATGATCTCGGCGACCAGCGCCCCACTGACCATCGTTCCAATCGACAACGCCAGGCCCGTAATTTGGGGCAGCATCGCGTTTCTGAAGACGTAGCGGATGATTTTGCTGTCTTTGATGCCGAGGAAACGCGCATACTTGACATAGTCCGCATTCAACTCGTAGATGGCCATCGAGCGCATTCCGATCGCCTGCCCGCCGATGGTAATCAGCACAATCGACCAGAACGGCAATTGATAATGAACGATGACCGACCATACGAATTCCGCGCTGGTGTTGGGGATCATGTTGTATCCATAGCCGCCGGATGTGGGGAATATCTTCAATTCGACGGCGAAGATCACCAGTAAGATGACGGCCATCCCAAACGCGGGAATACTGCTTAGGAAGATGCTGAGCGGCAGAAGAAGTCTGTCGAAGTTCCCTTTGAGGTAAGCTGCCAGCGCGCCGAGGCTGTTCCCTAATATCCAACCGACAATGATGGCCGGGAATTGCAGCGCAACTGTCCACACGATCGACGAGCGGATAACGTCCGCAACCGTACGCGGATACTCGCTGATCGAATAGCCAAAATCGCCCCGGAAAACATTCTTCACGTAGATGAAGAACTGCTCAACCATGGGCTTGTCGGTACCGAACAACTTTGTGTATTGCTCGTAGACAGCCTGCACTCCGGTGGCGTCGGTTCCGGCCTGCACCATTCTGGACACAATACCAGCCACGGGGTCGGCGGGCATCAGGCGCGGCAGAATGAAATTCAGGATGAACGCGACTACCAGCGTAACCAGGAACCAGGCAAGCTTCCTAAGGTAATAATTTCTGTACCCCTTCAACGAAACGCTCCTCACAGACTTTGATGGCGGATAGCGGTGAGGTGACAGCCACCTCGCGGGTGCAGTCTGGGGTTGTGTCTCCAGAACTGCACCCGATGGTATGAGGTGACTGTCACCTGTATGCCAACTCGCTTACGGGTTGACGAGTTCCAGGTTGTAGAGGCACGCGATAGACCACCCGTCCGTGCAGTTCAGCGGCGGAATGGGCGGCTCGCTGCCGTCGCCATCAAACGGGAAGCCGGTCCAAACGACTTCATTCACGGTATGGAACGACTGCGGACGATACATGAGCGTGAAGGAAGGAATGTCTTCCAGATAGATGCGGACCAGTTCCGTGTACATTTCCTTCAGCCGGTCCGGATCGGTTTCGCTGGGGATAGCCTGGATCAGCGCATCGGCTTCGGGGTTGGAGTACTGGCCCCAGTTGCCGTTCCAGTTGCTGGGCATGCCGATGAATTCGGAGCTCATCAGCTTGCGGATACGGCTCCACGGCTGCGTCGGCCCGGCGCCGTCGGTCCACATCATGAAGATGTCGTAATCTTCAGGCAGCGGGGCGTCAGACTTGGTGACGACCGTCTGGTACACACCCCACTCCGGATAGGCGGTGGTGATGTCGATGCCGATTTCCTTACCGGCAGCGGCGACGACTTCGATAGCCGCCTGCCAGTCAGACCAGCCATTCGGGCAGGACGCGACGTAGTGCAGTTTCTCGCCATTCAGCTCGCGCCATCCGTCGCCGTCGGTGTCAACGATTCCGGCTTCGTCAAGCAGCGCCTTGGCGGTTTCGATGTCGTTGCCGACCCACTGCAGATGCGCAACGGCTTCGCGATCGTAGAGCGCCTGCTCGCCTTCGGTCGGGTTCATCAGAGAGCGCGGAACCTGCTCGAAGGTGGCGGACTGGTTGGTCATGGCATTGGCGATAATGGTGGGATAGTCAACGGCGATCGCGATAGCACGACGCACTTCAGGGATCTCCAGGCCGGGCGACGTCCCCGACAGGTTAAAGAAGGCGGTGGGCAGGCTCGCGCCGATGCCGTACGGGGGCTCGGGCAGGTAGGTGGAAATCGGCAGGTTGTCCTTGAGCCACAGGTCCTGAACGTTGGCGATGAACTGCTGGCTGACATCCACCTCACCGGCCTTCAGCGCGGTGGTACCGGCGGCATTGTCCTGGAAGATATTGTGGGCGAGATACTTAGGCGCAGGGAGCTTGCCCCACATCGAGGGATCCTGGCCCCAGTAGTTGTCGTCACGAACGTAGACGACCTTCGTATCGTCGGCGAAGTACTTGTAGTACGGGCCGGAGAAGACGACGTCCTCGGCGGTGTCCGCAAGCAGGGCCGTCGCATCGTAACCAACGCGCTCTTCCAGCTTCTGGGTCCAGGCCTTCTGGATGACGTAGTTGGTGCTGAGGTAAGCGCTCACCAGCAGCGGGTTGATGGCCTTGCCGTTCTCGTCCAGCTTCGCCTTAATGACGACTGTATGCTCATCAAGGGCGACGATATCTTCGATATAGTCTTTGTTCGCTGCACCGGTCGGCGTGTTGTACTTGACGTGCGTCTCCCAGGTATAGGCGACGTCCTCAGCCGTCAACGGCGTCCCGTCGCTCCAGTGCGCGGCGGGCTTGAGACGGAAGGTGATCTCAGTGCGCTCTTCGTTCCACTCATAGGGCCCGTCGGCCAGCAACGGATACACCTGGCCGTCGAGCATGTTGTACAGGTATGGCGTTTCAAACATGATCACGCGAGCGTTGTCCTGCTGCGCGATCGCCATGGCGTTGTTGTTGCTATTGGAGTACGGGTTCCAACCAACAACTGCGTCCCACTGCTGGCCGTTGAAGTACAGGGTTTCGTGACGGGGCAACGTTTCCAGTTCTTGCGCGATTGACGGGGCAGATCCAACCGCCACCGCTACTACGAGAAGTAGCGCAACGATCGTGAATCGGATCGATTTCATTTGGATTTATCTCCTGGTGCAAACAAAAACTTTGATAAAGCTTTGGCCTCGCACCGGCGACCGGCGGAGTCCTTACGCGAATGACCGGTAACCTTTATACTTATGTGTAATGCGCCTCCTTCCATGCGGCTCAACGCTTCGCGCCCGCCAGGGGCGAGTTGACAACTAATTTTTCTCGCGCGTGTTGCCGTAACGACTGCGGGAAGCTTCAGCGTAGAACTGCGATGGGAGCCAAACCATTCTTACGCGCTCGAAAAATAGCTAGCAACGATCCCAGGATGATTCCCAGGATCACCGGAATAGTTGCGCCCATGAGGATTTCGACAAAACAACTATGTGGGCAACTCTCGGCCCTAGTATATGCGGATCGGTAGAAATGGAAAGTGACTTCTAGATGTAAATTAAGCGTGAAGCGTAACAATTCGAGGTGTTCCGTTGCGGGCTATTTCGCGGAACCTGCCATCGCGGCCCGGCACGGATGCCATGCGAGCGGCGGTGAGCTTGCTCCCCTGAACGCACGCGCAGTATGATCATGGTGTGGGTCAAGCCAGAGGAAAAACCCAGTGCCCCCATTAGAATTTCACCTTCCCACCCCGACGACCCCTTTTGTCGGACGTGAAGCCAATCTGGCGGAAATAGCACGCCTGCTGTCTAATCCAACTTGCCGGCTGGTGAGCCTGATCGGTCCAGGCGGCATCGGCAAGACGCGGCTGGCTCAAGAGGCTGCGCGCCATCTGTTGCCTTTGTTTGACGACGGGGTGTGCTTTGTGTCGCTTGAAGCGCTCAGCGACCCGGATTTTATCGTCCCCGCGATTGCCGACGCCCTGGAAATTGACCTCAATCACTGCAGCAACCCGGTGAAGCACCTGGTTGATTGCCTGCACCCCCTCAACCTGCTGCTGGTGATTGATAACTTTGAACACCTGCTGGAAGGGGTTGGGATCGTCAGCGCGCTGCTGGCCGGGACCACTCGCGTGAAAATTCTGGCGACCTCACGCGAAACGCTCAATGTTCACGGAGAATGGGTGTTCCCCGTCAGCGGGTTGATGTACCCGACCGACACGAACGGTCCACTGGATGTAGCAACCTATGGCGCGCTGGCCCTCTTTGAGCAATGCGCCCGGCGTGTTCGACCCGATTTTTCACTGAAGGACGAGCTGGCCGGAGTCGTGAAGATCTGCGAGCTGGTGGAAGGGATGCCGCTGGCGCTTGAGTTTGCCGCAGGCTGGGTCAACACGCTGTCGTGCGACGAGATCGCCGCTGAGATTCAGCGCAATCTCGGGTTTTTGGAATCGCGTATGCACGGCGTTGAACCGCGCCATACCAGTATGCGGGCCGTGCTGGATTACTCCTGGAACCTGCTTTCGCCCCGCGAGCAGCGGATCTTCATGAATCTGGCCGTGTTTCGTGGAAGCTTCACCCGGCAAGCGGCGTTGACCGTCGCTGGGGCATCCGTTGCAGACCTCTCGCGCTTGATCGACAAGTCTCTGGTACGGCGCACCGACGCTGGCCGCTATGATATTCACGAACTGGTGCGCCAGTATGCCGAGCGACACCTGAATCTTGAGATGGATCGGAGTGTCGAGGCGCGGATGCGTCATGTCGCCCATTACATGGAGTTGTTGCAGCAAGCGCGCGCGGATCTGTTGGGCGCGCATCCGCAAAAGGCGATGCGCACGATCGAGCATGAAATCAAGAACATTCGCGTGGCGTGGGCCTGGGCAGCGGTGATGGGCCTGTCTGCCGAAATCGAGAAAGGACTCGAAAGCCTGTGGTTCTTTTACGATACGCGCGGCTGGTATCGTGAAGGTGAAAAGATGCTCGACCTGGCCGTGGATGCGCTGCGCGACAATCCCGAGCACCGGCAACTGTACGGCAAGCTGCTCGTGCGGCAGGGTGTGCTAGCCAGCAGCTTGAACTGGTTTGCCGAGGCCCGATCGCTGCTCGAAGAAGGGCTGGCGATCGCGCGCCAGTTTGAGAACCCCGCCGAGATCGCTTTTGCGCTGGTGCGGCGCGGCTCTTTGGCGGCTTTCCAGTCCCTTTATGAGGAATGCCTGCACGACCTGAATGAAGCACTGGCCATCTACGAAACCGTTGACGAGCCCTGGGACCATGCGTATACGCTCAACTGGGCCAGTCTGATGTGTGACAGCCGGGACTATGTCGAGCAATCCACCGCGATTTTCCAGCAGCTCAACAGCGAGTGGGGTATTGCTGTGACGTCGATCAGCCGGGCGTATTTCGCGCTCGACGATGACGACGTTGAGACAGCGCGCGCGTTGGGCAAACAGAGCATCGCGGCCTGCCAGGAGATCGGCATCTGGTGGGGCGTCGCATCGTCGTACGAGGTCCTGGGCTGGGCAGACCTGGCGACCCACGCCTGTCAGGATGCGCTCCGGCATTTTCGCGAGATGTTCCGGATCGCGGTTGACGCGCAGTTGTGGCGATATTTGTCGATCGCGGCGGTGGGGATCGGGCGCGCTCTGGCCGGGCTGGGGGAAAACGCTCTGGCGCTCGAATTTCTGGCGGCGGCTTACCGCTACTACGAACTTCAGGGACGTTGGCCCTCCTATTTGACGGTTGAGAAGCGGATCCCGTCCGCGCTCTTTGAGGCGGTTGTTGCCCGCAGCGCCCATATTGTCGACCCGGTCGCGACGATCATGGGGTTGAAGGGGCAACTAGATACGTTCATCGAAAACCTTGATCCGTTGCCCGTGGACCGAGTCGATTCCGACCTCTTGACGGAGCGGGAAATCGAGGTGCTGAGCTTGTTGGGGCGGGGCTTGACGAACCGGGCGATTGCCGACGAGTTGATTTTGTCGGTCGGGACGGTCAAGTGGTATCTGAGTCAGATCTACAGCAAGATCGGCGTGAGCAGCCGGACGCAAGCCCTGGCTCGCGCGCGGGAGTTAGGCTTGCTGGCGTGAGAGAGTGATCGGCAAAAAACCAACCCTCACACCTATCTTTTGGCAGGTGATCGCGTGTTTGCCGCCTGATATACTGCGCTTGTTCTCGTGGTATAGAAAGGCGGCCGACATGTTCACGCCCACCAATCCAGAACAGGAACGCATTCGCGCCCTCAACGCGCTGTCCGCTTTGACCGAGTACGATAAGGCGGTTGCCCTGCTGGCGCCAAACGCTCGCCCTGACGACGGTTGCGAGCAGGTCGAGGCGTCGCGCCGCCCGTACGCCAGCGCATATGGCTCGCGCAGGCGGTCTGTCGTGCGCGCCCTCAAAGCGATCCCCGCTGAACTGCTGGCGATGCTCAGAATGTGATCGCCGCTTCCGTGGTCTCCGCTTAGTCGCACAAGCGGAGACCACGCTCTATCTCCCGCTGGCAGCCCCTGAAGACGTTAGCCGAGGTCGTGTATACGGCGCTAATGCTTACTCCTGCGTCGCCAAACCCGCCTCAATGACCGCCACGATGCGATCGACATCGTAGATGCAGCCACTCCAGACGCCGCCGCCCGCCTTCTGTAGCGCGGCCCACAGGCGCGAATCGTCGGGTAGCTTCTCATGCGCGTGCAGGTCCGGGTGCGGTGTTCGCTGGCTTAACAGACGCTCTGCTTCCGGCGGCGTTAGCTCGCGCCCATCGGTTGCGACGAGGTTAATGCGCCCCTCGAGGGTGTTGCGGTCGATCACAATCTCGATTTCGTCCCCATCACGCAGTTTGCCAATCGGTCCGCCAGCCAGCGCCTCGGGCCCCACATGGCCGATGCACGCCCCGGTCGAAACGCCGCTGAAACGTCCGTCGGTAATCACCGGCACGTGCTTGCCCCACGAGAGATATTTGAGCGCCGAGGTGAGCTGATACGTCTCTTCCATGCCGGTCCCCAGGGGACCTATGCCGATCAAGACGATGATGTTGCCTGGCTCAACAGGCGCGTCGGTCATGCCCTTCACCGCCGCGACGGCGTCCTTTTCGCTCGTGAAGACCCGTACGGTCCCGCGCTTGCGGTAGACGTTGTCTGGACTCATCACGCCCGGATCGATCGCAGTCGCCTTGACGACCGACCCCTGCGGCGCGATGTTGCCCAGCGGGAAGATCAGGGTGCTGCTCAACCCATTGGCGCGCGCCCGCTCGGCGCTCATAATCACGTCATCCGGATCGACGCCTGCCTCACGCGTGAGCCGCTCCCGGCAGAGTTGGCGGCGCGGGCTCTGCGCCCACCAGTCCAGGTTTTCGCCGAGCGTCTGCCCGGAAACCGTCAGAACGTCGAGATGCAGCAGTCCCATTTCGCGGAGATGCAGCATCACTTCGGGCACGGCTCCCGCGAAGAAGACCTGCACCGTCGGGTGATTGCGGGGCCCGTTCGGAAGGGCATCCACTAGACGCGGCACGCTGCGATTCACGGCCTGCCAGTCTGCGACGGTCGGCAGGCTCAGACCGGCTGCGTGCGCGATTGCGGGCAAATGCAGGAGCAGGTTCGTGCTGCCGCCGACCGCCGCGTGAACGAGCATCGCGTTTTCCAACGCGCGCTGCGTCAGAATGTCGCGCAGGCGGATCCCGGCCTCTTTCAAGTGGAGCAGCGCCAGCGCGGAACGGTGCGCGATATCCAGCCAGACCGGCTCGCCTGATGGCGCCAGCGCGCTGTGTGGCAGCGCCATGCCCAATGCCTCGGCGATCACCTGAGAGGTGGCGGCAGTGCCTAGAAACTGGCAGCCGCCCCCCGCAGAGCCGCAAGCCCGGCATCCCATCTCGGCAGCGTAGTCCAGCGTGATCTGGCCGTGCGCAAAACGCGCGCCAATGGTCTGGATGATCGCGGTGTCCTCAGCCTCAGGGTCGGGCAGCGTCACGCCCCCAGGGACGACAATCCCCGGCAGATCGGCTGTTCCGGCGAGCGCCATCATGATCGCGGGGAGCCCCTTGTCACACGTGCCGATGCCTATGACGCCCTGGCGCGTGGGCAGCGACCGGATCAACCGGCGCATCGTCATCGCGGCGTCGTTGCGATAGGGCAGGCTGTCGAACATGCCCGCCGTGCCCTGGCTGCGCCCGTCGCACGGATCCGAGCAATAGACGGCGAAGGGGATGCTGTTGTGAGCGCGCAGCGTTTCGGCGGCACGCTTGACGAGCAGGGGAACTTCCCAGTGTCCGGTATGGTAGCCCAGAGCCAGCGGCGAGCCGTCTTCAGCGCGCAAGCCGCCCTGCGTGCTCACGATGCAATAGTGGTCGCGGCCGACTTCCTCTGGATGCCAGCCCATCGCCACGTTTTGCGTCATGCCAAACAGATTTCCGCTTGGTTCTTCGAGCAGCGCGGTTTCGGTGAGCGGCAGCCGTCCGCGCGGACCCTCGCCAAACAGGCGTGTCTCCCGTGCAGTGGTTTCGTCGCCAAGTATGTCGTCTATGGTGGTCATCAAACGACTTTAACCGTGTTGACCAGCGTATCGACGTCGCCGATGGTGATGCTGACTCTATCCCCGGCGTGTAGCGTGAAATCGTTGGGCGGCACGATTCCCGTTCCGGTCAGCAGGACCACACCGTCTGGAAATGTCAGGCTGTGCCCGAGATAGGTCAGGAGATCACGTGCGCGCCGCCGGATGTTTCGCGTATCGGTTTCGCCACAAAAAACAACGTCATTCCCGCGCTGAATCTCCAGGCGGATCGGGACGTGCGGCAAATCGTCGATGGCCTGGAGCCGGATACCGTGGCCCAGCGCACACGCGGCTGTGTAGATTTTGGCTTGTGGCAGGTAGAGCGGATTTTCGCCTTCGATGTCGCGGCTGCTCATGTCGTTAGCCGCCGTCATTCCGACGATTTCCAGGGCCGGATTCATCACCAGGGCGAGTTCGGGCTCCGGCACATTCCACGTCGCATCGGACCGGATACCCACTTCCCCATACGTGCCCACGACCCATTCGCCCCTGGCCTTGAAGAACAACTCGGGGCGCGGCGCGCTGTACACGCGCAGGTAGACGTCGCCGCCGTCGTCGGCCTCTTCCTGGCGGGCTTGCCGGCTCCGCTCGTAGGTGACGCCAGCGGCCCACACGTCTTGGACATCGACCGGCGCGAGCCAGTGGGGAACGTCGGGGGATGGCGGGTTGTCGAACATCGCGGCGGGATAGGTGGTCGGCGCTGTCTCCGCAAGGCTGGCCAGTGCGTCGATAGCACCCTGCGGATCGCCCACCGTCGATTGCAGCCACGCGCGGATGGTCGGAACCTTCTGGCCGACATCGTACACGGTGTCGCCACGATGCACGCCAATTCTAATACCACTTTCTGGAATAAAGACACGTACAAGCCACATTGTCATTTGCCCGTTTCTTATCTTAAAAGTTACGATAGTTAATTGTAGCTGAGCATGCTATCAGAGCAAAGCGCTCTGATGGCAGCGAGTGCTCGCCAGCGAAAGTTTTGCACGTATGCAAGTCAATTTTAAGGATATGCCATGATTTCGGGAAAAAACTTGGTTGCGGGGCAGTGGTCCGCGCAAGGGAACGAAACGTTTGTCAGCGTCGATCCGCGCACGAAAGCCGCGAGCAGTGTGCAGTTTTTCAATGCGACAGACGACGAGATCGATCTAGCCGTGCGCGAAGCCGCTCACGCCTTCGAGACGATGCGCCTGGCGTCTGCTGCGGCGCGCGCTGCATTTCTCGAGTCCATTGCCGATGAAATCGAAAAACTGGGCGCGGAACTGATCGAGTTGGCCGACGCCGAAACCGGCCTGGGGCAGCCCCGGCTGGAAGGCGAGCGGAGCCGGACCACCTCACAACTGCGGCTTTTCGCGAACGTATTGCGCGAAGGCTCCTTTGTCGAAGCGATCATCGATACGGCGATCCCGGACCGAACGCCCACGCCGCGCCCTGATATCCGGCGCATGTTGATCCCGCTAGGGCCCGTTGCCGTATTCGGGGCGAGTAATTTTCCGCTGGCTTTCAGCGTCGCGGGTGGTGATACGGCCTCAGCGTTCGCCGCCGGGTGTCCGGTGATCGTCAAGGCTCACCCAGGGCATCCCGGTACATCTGAACTCGTCGCGCGGGCGGTCCTGGCGGCGGGCGAGCAGCACGGACTCCCACCGGGATTCTTCTCGATGCTTCAGGGCAATACGGTGAGGGTCGGGCAAACTCTGGTGGAGCATCCGCAGCTCGAAGCGGTGGGGTTCACCGGGTCATTGCGCGGTGGGCGCGCCTTGTTCGATACCGCTGCCCGACGTCCACGCCCGATCCCGGTCTTTGCCGAGATGGGCAGTGTCAATCCCGTGGTGATCTCGCCCCAAGCGCTCGCGGTGCGCGGCGAAGCTATCGCCGAGGGGTTGGTGAACTCGGTCACGCTGGGATGCGGCCAGTTCTGCACGAAACCGGGCCTGGTGTTCGTTGTGGATGATGCCGCGAGCAGGGCATTCATCGCCCGCGTGGCTGAATTGATGGCTCAGCGGCAGCCGGGCGTGCTGCTAAACCAGGCGGTTCTGACCCATCTGACAGCGGCGGTCGAGCATACACGCGCCACGGGAAAGGTAACGGAGTGGACTGCCAGCGATGCTCCCCCCTCAGACGGCTACCGTTTCCCCACTACCGTCTTTGAAACCACCGCAGAGCAGTTTATTCGCGATGCGTCGCTGCAAACCGAGCATTTCGGCCCGGTGACGATGTTCGTAACGTGTCCCACGCCCGACGCGCTCTTTGAGGCACTGGAGTCGCTGCACGGCAACCTGACGGCTACCGTCCATTCTGAAGCGGAAGAAACCACCTTTACCAGCGAGTTGTTTTCACGGCTGCGCGAAAAAGCGGGACGCCTGATCTGGAACGGGTTTCCAACTGGCGTCGAGGTGGGGTATGCGATGCAGCACGGCGGCCCTTACCCTGCTACCACCGCCCCGCAGACGACATCAGTGGGCGTGACGGCGATCAAACGCTTCCTGCGCCCGATCGCATTCCAGAACGTTCCTGATGCCCTCTTGCCGGAAGCGCTTCAGGATGCCAATCCGCTGAACATCTGGCGCGTGGTCGATGGTCAGCTCACTCGCGAACCACTGCGCCGGTCATAAGATATCGATAGCGCCGCTCCCGCCGACCGGCTGTTTGCGCGGGGTGGGGCATTGTGCAACAAAAACGTTGAGTTTCCTTTTCTCGTTCCGGCTGCGCATGGGTGCGCGCAGACTAGGTTGGCACAGGAATTAGCACATAAGCTCCCAAAACATCGACCGGTAGGACAGGCGTGACCGTTAGCCTGCCAAGTTGTACACTCTGCCGGATGCGCCGATGTGCGCCGGCAAGCAATTCGGCGCGGATCCTGGCAATATCCCCAAGGGGTTCCTGGAGTTCTTTTTCGAGCCACTGGACCAGAGGTTCCAGCCGCCGCTGTATATCCTCGCGACTGATCGGGCGATCCGGTTGTTTGACGCTGTCCAGTAGGGCAGCAGCCGTTTCAGATGGGAGCCAGTGCATATTGCCTGGCATACCATGGAATGCCGCAACCACGCACTCTTCGGCGATGGTGTTCCGCCTGCTATTTGCCTCATGTAGTCGATGGCGTATCCGTAACAGCAAGATGTATGTTTGCTGAGCGACTGCACGTGTGCGAACCGCACCGCATCGAGAAACCGCTAGTCGGCTCTGTGTTTCTGCATCCATCGCAGCCGCCAGCAGACTTTCCGCGAAGGCCGACACAAGCGAGTGATTCCGGCCAACGTACTCAGTCCCCTCATGCGTCGGCGTGGAAAAATCGATGAGGATGGGCTTCTCGATACCGAGGCGATCGCGCAGTTCAGGTGGAAAGGGAGCCGGATCGATTTTCCAGCCGTTGCGCGTCTCAATCAGGGGAGAGCCGAAGCGCTGGCATGCTTCTGCGACAAACCGCTGAACGGTACCCGGATCGCCGAGCACTTTGTCGACTTTTTCCAACTCGCGCTGCACGGCTTCCGGCTTGATCGCGTGCTGTGCAAACCGCTTCCGACTCATTTTTTCGCGCCGGGCGCTTTCATACCAGGCGGCGTGAACCTGGTCGACGCTCTCAAAGGGAGATTCCTCGAGGGTCGGCAGCGTGAGTTGTTGGGGAGCATCGGTAGAGCGCCGGAATAGCGAATTTACGACCGCCTCGATGACACTCTCGCTCTGTACTGGGACAGGAACGGTGATCCCTAGATCGCGGTGGATCTCTACTGCCTTGCGGATCAGTACATCGAGAACTGCCCCATCAACAGGGTTATTCTGGCCATAGAGCAGGTACGTGTGCACGGTCGTTGACCGCTGACCATACCGGTCCACGCGGCCTTCGCGCTGCTCAAGGCGGTTCGGATTCCACGGCAGGTCATAATGAATGACAGCGTCGAACCACTCCTGCAAGTTGATGCCTTCGCTAAGGCAATCGGTCGCCACCAGCACACGTTGTGGATACTCTACCAGTTCCAGCACACGAGCGCGGCGTTCATCCTCGCTCAGGGTGCCGGTGATTGAGATGATTCGGGCTTTCGTGAATTCGCTGGCAAGCGCCTTATCGAGTTGCGCCGCCACGTAATCGGACGTGGCAATGTAGCGGCAGTAAACCAATACACGGCGTCCCTCTCTTAGAAGTGAGGATACAACTTTGACGACCTCGCGGAGCTTGTTGTCCGGGTTGCCCTGAAGCGCACTTGCTCGCTTGGCGAACTGCCGCAACCGCCGTTCTTCTGGCCCATCCAAGGCACTCGCGCCTTCTTCAATCACATAGCTCGGCGCAACATCGACGCTGCCCTCATCTACCTCTGGCGCATCGTAGACGTAAGGGCTAAAGACGGCATCATCCGGCTCGCTGCCATCATCTTCTTCCAGACGACTGGCGCGCCCTTCGAGTGCAGCAACGGCTGCGGCAGGGCTGGAGAGCACGCAACGCATAAGGGCCAGCGCGGTCCAATATCGCACACGGCGTTGCTGTCCGCCGAGCGCATCACCTTTTTTGACGATCTCACGTGCGAAGTCATACACATCGTCTGCTAAGGCGCGGTAATCGCTACTCAGCTCATAAGCTACTTCATGCGGTTCACGAGTGGGGAACGGCGTGTTTTCTCCCATCCATGACTGGACATCAGCTCTGCGCCGCTGGACAAAGTGCTTCGCCAGCTCGATACGCTGTTGCTCGCTGAGTGTCGTCATGTTCCAGGCTTCGAACTCGGGTTTCAGCAGGCCAAGAACAGAACGGAACGTTTCTTCCACGCCGGAGTGTGGGGTCGCAGTCAGCAATACCATGTGCCGCCACTCTTGGGCTGCCAAAGCGCGCAGAAGAATGTGGCGTTGCTGTTGGGAAGCAGATCGGCCTGTCGGTCGTGCGGCGGTATGGACCTCGTCAACGATCACAAACTCCGGGCAATGGAGTAGGAAGCTCTGCCGCCGCCGCTCCGATTTGGCGTAGTCAATCGAAACAACAAGACACTGGAAATATTCGAATATGCTGGTGTCCTGACTGGGTAACTCTCGTTCGAGCCGCGATACCGTACTTGAGCGAACGATCACCGCGGGTAGATGGAATTTCTGCTCGAGTTCTTCCTGCCACTGGTCGCATAAGTGCGGCGGACACAACACCGCGATCCGCTTGATTTCACCACGATCGAGCATTTCTCGCGCGATCAGCCCAGCCTCGATGGTTTTTCCGATGCCCACATCGTCTGCGATAAGCAGTCGGATGGTTTCCATTCTCAATGCCATCAACAGTGGGACGAACTGATAGGGACGCGGTCGCACGGAGATATGACCCAGCGACCGGAACGGCCCGGCGCCACTCCGCAAGTTGAGCCGCGCCGCATCCATAAGTAAGCGCGCGGATGCAAAATCCCCCGCCTGGTCGACACGCGGTAAAGGAAATGTCGCCGGGGACAGGTGCTCCAAGCCGAGTGGGTCGAAAAGCGCGATGCTCTCTTGCTCGCTTCCCATGAGAGGGCGAAGACTCAGCAGATCCGGATCCTCAGAGGGATTGAGAACCCATTCCCGGTCGCGGACCCGGACAATCGTACCCGGAGTAAATTGGCTATTCATAACCAACCCCAAAGATGTCCTTATACTGCTCAATCTGTGCTTCGAGATCACGGTCATATCTGATCACGACGACGGTGAAGCCCGCATGTTCAAGCGCTTGACGGACTGCCTGATCATACTCTCTGGTCGACGGCTGATCGTGTACGCTCCCGTCACAGAAAACGCAGGCATATGCATCCTGGTAGTAGAAATCTGCCATGGCGTTGTGTTCCGGGAGCCGCTTCTGGGATGAGTCCGGTAGTCTTCGGCGAGTGCGGTATAGATGATCGATGAAACGCCGCTCCAGGTCGGACAGTGGATCGAGACGTTCCAATAGCCACTCATACTGCTCGTCGTAGCTGCGACCGCCCGTCGTAATCTCCGTGTGGGCGGTAGTGAGCATCAGCAGCGTGTCCCGAATGCTATGCCGATCGAGGATCGCATGATCCCGTTGATTGGCGTAGGACATCAGACAATCAAAGCAGGCGACCGCGCAGCCATTTTCAGGATCTTCAGCAGTAGAGCGCAGGTCGTGCCCGGCTTCATCGAAGTGGCAGATCGCCAGCGCTTCGCGTGCGACGCGCGCGAACCCGTCGGACCGTCCGAGCAAGCTTTCCAGGACACCCAGCCCGCCTTCCGCATCTTCCCAAATGAGAATCGACCGATGCTCATCTTTCCCGAGCCGCCCGGCTGCCAGTTCACGCTCGCCGACATGAAAAGCGGCCCGGATCCCTTGTGTCAGGGCGGATTGCAGACTCGCCAGGAACGACTCGTCGCTTGGTAGGGCCTCGGCAGGGCGAACCAACAGGATATTTCGTGTGTCACGCGCAAGCAGCCGGACCCCGTGGCGAATATCCTCGGGATCGGCACCATTGTGATTCGAGCGTTCTTCCCGTCCGCGTTGCCACTCACCCGTCGAAAGACGCAGGGAGAATCCCTGTTGCGCTTCGCGCTTCCAACCGGTGTTGACCTGCCATAGCGTTGCCGAAGGCCCAAAGGTGAGATAAAGCAGAGGGGTGCCGTCAGGGTGTGAGATCTTTGCTTCGACCCGGTCTTTGCTTCCGCTGCCGGGGTTGAAGCGATAGTAACTCTCGAGGTTATAACCCTCCCGAAGCCGTTCCTCTTCGTCGCAGGTGATGCGCTCTACCGGTCGCGTCGAGACATCTGTCATCTCGAACAGGCGATCGGATAGCCGGCTGTTGGACGCATCGAGAGGCGTGCCGCAGTTCTCGCAGAAGTCGGCGGTCGAAGCAGCGGCTTCATGGAAATAACCACATACCAGGCACAGCTTGGCGGTGATAAAGCGTTCGGCAAGTGGGCCGCTGGTCGCTTCACTGCGCACGATCCGATACTTGCGCCCTTCGTGGTAGATCACATTCATGGGGGCAAATTCGCTCACGGCCAGGAAGCGCGGACGCGAAATCATTTCATTCTCGGATGCTGTCGGGATCGTCGCCCGGATCGGCAGACGCGGGAAGTTATATCCCGGCAGGAAACCTTCACTCGCCAGATACCGATAAGGATAGAAATCCGTATCTGAGCCACCGCTCAGGTTACACAGTAAGTCGAGCTGACGCTTGGCTTCCTGCTCGCGCCGCTCGGCAGCCCGCTTGTCGTGACTGCTTCCGGCGAGGCGTTTTTGGTGTACTTCTCGTATCGCCTCGTCAAGTTGCCGGTCCGCGGCCCGATACATCTCCCGCCAGCGATCGAAGGCGCGATCAAACGCCTGCGCCGAGCCCTGTACCGTGCGCCACAGCCAGTCATACGTAAACCAGGGCTTGTTCTTGAGCGTCTCCTCGCACGACGCGAGCACCCGTTTGCTCTGCTCAAACACTTCCTGCAAGCGCTTGTCGGAGAGTTGAATAGCCAGCCGGATCTCGCTCTTCAGCGGGAGATCGGGGTCATTCGCTTCGATAATCTCGGTGATGCGGTGCCGGAAGCTCAATCCGACCCGCGCCAGCCACAGGGCGTGGATGTGCGCTTCGATCAGGTCCTGATTGCCGAGGTCCATCCTGGGCGGCGCGACCGATCCGGCCACCATTTGCTCGGGGCGCTGGAAAAAGTACTGGTCGTGCGCGCTGCCTTTGGCGCAGTTGGTTACGACGAGCGCGGGTTGCTTGCTGCGGCCCGCGCGCCCCGAGCGCTGCGCATAATTTGCAGGTGTCGGCGGGACGTTTCGCATGTGCACCGCGTTCAGGTCGGAGATATCGACGCCAAGCTCCATCGTCGGCGAGCAAAATAGACACGCCAGCTCGCCTTTGCGGAAGCGTTCCTCGCGTTCTTCGCGAGACTCCTGCTTGACCTGCGCGGTATGCTCCCGGCCTTCAAGCTTGTTCAACTGCGCAGCGGTTTCCTGGTAGAGCCGTTGGAAAAAACGATTTCCTTCCGCTGGTGCGACGCGCGAAGGGCCAGAACGCAACCAGCGTGTGCGAACCGGATCGGGCTCCGGGGCGGTTCCGTCGCCAAGCTGCCACAGCAAGCGGTCCGCGCGGACCTGCACGGCTTCTTGCTTATCGTCGTAGATTAGGAAATGGCCCTGGACGAGGATCTCGACGAACGCCGCGATCAACCGCTCGTACTCGTCGGTCGGGATCCGCTGGCGCAGAAACGGCCACGCGTTGGTCGAGCGCAGGAAAAGCCCGATCGCCGTGGCGGGCGCCAGACTGAACGTCGAGCGCGACTGCTTTTGCGGCCCGCCCGGCAACATGAACCACGAGGCTTCGCGTAAGTCCTCTTCGTTCTCGCCTTCGTCTCCGAAGTTCCAGGGGGATTTCAGCGCCTGGTTGACCGTCCGGCGCAGCCGCTCCTGGTGGTTCCGCTCAAGGCAGTGTACGCTGATCGCCAACTCGCGGCGCAGATGATCGAGAAATGCCCGGCTCACCCATTCGCGCTGATCAGGGGACGCTTGCGCCAGGACAGGGTGCGCCTGCCAGATCGCTTCGTCCGCGCAGTAATCGCTGAGATCGCGATACTGGATTTGCATCAGTCCGGCTTGCTCGAGGTTCGGCTGCACAATCCGCCAGCCTCGGCGCAAGTCCTCATAGATGCGGTACTCGACAAACCCGATGAGCGCTTGCAGGTTCGCTCGCCGCGCGTGGGGCACCTCGGACGGCGTGCGCGCGTAGGCTTCCTGCGGCAAGTTGAGCGCCTCAACTACTTCCTGTGCGATTTGGGAATGGTCTAGCGCGTGGTGTTTCTCGAGCGCGCGATAGATCGCTGCCCGCAGCAACGCGACCTGCACGAAGTCGTTGAAGTGACCGGCTTGCAGGGATGCGTCCTGCCGGTTGTCCGTGAAGGAAAGCAGTTTCGCCGCGGCGGGCGGTACGTCCGGTTGCTGCCGCAGATCCGCTACCGTCGAAATGCCCATTAGCGTGGTGGCGGTGGAGCGCCCTTCGTTGGAAAGCTGCGCCAGCTTGCGGAACTCGCGCTCCCTGCGCGTGTACACCACGCCGCACTCGAGGCAGGTCAGGAAGGGTGCCGGGATGAACCAGCCTGGTGACGCGCCCTCAGGCGCCGAGCCATCGGCGGCGAGCTGCACGACCGTTCCATCCGGCTGCACGTACAACCGCTGCGGGATGAATTTGCGGTACTCGCTCTTGACGCTGGTCCGGCCATGCTTGCCATAGTTGAACCAGTTGTCGGGAAGCTCTTCCTCGCGCTCTTCCGACCAGATCGGATGCCGGGGATCTTCCAGAACGAGATAGCCCTCGCTGAGGTCTTCGAAGTCTTCATCCTCCACGACGCCTGGCAGCACTGGCAGAATCTTGTGGCCCTCGCGGTTCCAGCGCACCTGATAGTATTCCTGCCCGCAGGAGCGACAGAACACCAGCGGCGCGAGCACGCGATCTTCGGACGCGAAATGGCGCCCTTGCAGCGTGATAAGGCGATTGGCGGCGGGCTCTAGCGTGGCGTATACCGCGCCGCCCTGCGAGACGAACTGGTGCAGCTTGAACGCGAAAACCGGCTCGCCCTGCGGATCGCGCACCTGATTGCCGATCTTCAATACATCTTCGAGCGCGCGCTGGCATGTGGCCGTATCTAGCCCGGTTGCTGCGGCGAGCAATTCTGCGCCGCATGCCAGCGAGATCGGCTTGCGCCGCCGCAAGTGCCCGGATTCGTCGGCCACCACGCCGAACGTCTCTTCTACCCAGATCGCCAGGGGATGGCGCACAAATGCGGGATAGGAGATGCCAGGATCGATCCCGTCCAGCACGGCTGCGCGCAACGCCGCCTCTGTCAGCGCACCGTTGGGTACGGTAGCTCGCTCAAGCGACTCGTCGATCACGTTGTCAGGCGAGATCGGCACGCCAAACAACGTTTGCCCGACCTCTGCCACGGTGCGCCGCTGTTCGGCGCGGCTGCCCTCTCCGGCGACCATCGTCGCGCTCGTGCCGATGCACAGCAGATTGGGGTTTCCGCAGCGCTCGCGCAGGCGGCGAATGAGCATCGCGACATCCGCGCCCTGCCGCCCGGTGTAGGTATGAAGCTCGTCAATTGCCAGGAACTCAAGCTCTGCCACTGCGCGATCGACGAACACACGCTCATGCACGCGGGTCATCATCAGCTCGAGCATGACGTAGTTCGTCAGCAGGACGTGGGGTGGATTGTCCTGGATGCGCTGCTTTTCATCGTCCGATTCCTGACCCGTATAGCGCTCGAACGTGACCGGGAACCTTCCCGGCACGTTTTCCACCAGCCGGCGGATCGACTCCAATTGCGAGTTAATGAGCGCGTTCATGGGATAGACGATGATCGCGCGCACGCTGGCTCGCTCGGGCTGGTTCCGCAGGACGTGATCGACAATCGGGATCAGGTACGTCAGGCTCTTGCCGGAGCCGGTGCCGGTCGTCAGGATGTACGGCTCGTGCCGCTTGGCCGTGCGAATCGCTTGCTCCTGGTGTGCGTACAGCCGGAAGGACTGCCCTTCCCGGTCGCGGAACAGCTCGCCGCAGCCTGGGTGCAGCAAGCCCTCGTTGACCAGATCGAGCACGGTGCTCGCCTGCCGATAGGCGGGGTTAAGCTGGAGCAGTGGTTCCGGCCATAGCGCGCCCTTCGCCAGCTCGTCGCGCACGTAGCGGTCGATCCGCTCGTCGCGGATGTTGATCAAGCTCGTCGCGTAGTCGTGATAATCCTGAATGACCCGCCGGTGGAGTCTAAACGCATCCATGATTTATTCTCTCGATACAGCTATTCTGCTAAGTCTGGCTCTTCCGCCAGACCCGTTTCGCCCTCAAACGCTGTCGGGTCAAAGCTGAGCACCTCAATGTGCCGCTTATTTGCCCCGATGTTATGTTCGATCAGCAGATCAATCAGAGTGTTGCCATCAATCAGCGTAATAGGCGGTGCACCAACCTCGAATGCGGCATCGGTCGCGCCTTTGCTAAATCCCCCGGTTGTAATAATCGTTCCTCGATATGCCTTAAAGCGATGTAGTGAGCCGCGTAACTGATCGAGGACACTGCGATGGATATTGGAGCGGTGACGCTTCACCTGGACGACTTCTCTGACATAGGTGATGCCGACACGGATATCTCCGATTACGTCGATGCCCCCATCACCGCCGCGCTGAGTAACCTCGACGTTTTCGTACCCCATGGCGTTCAAGAGCGTGCCGATGAGATGCTCCAATTGAAAGGGGTCAATCGACCTGAGGGCCTCAGCGATTTTCGCCCGGACTTGCTTATTTTGTTCGTCGATCATCCGGCGCAAATCTGATGAGGTGCGGGTCACGGGCCCCGGAGCCTGCAGCTCGAAGCGGGTGCTCGCCTGTTCGAGATAGTCCAGGCCCGCTTGGGCAATCTGATAGGTAACGCCCTCGCGGTTCACGAGTCTGCGATCGACAAGATTCGTGATTCTGCTGTACCAATAAGAACTGAGGACATTCTGAGAGCGAACCTGAGAATGGGCAAGCAAAAACTCTCCGAAATGGGGCAACTGATCGCTCCGCTTGGCCGGGCCATGCTCAGCAACAATCGCCAACAACTGCAACAGCCCCTCGCTGAAATCAAGATACTGCTCTTCGGGCCCGAACGGGTTTTCAAGGAAACCTCGTCCCCGTTCGGTGATATGCAACGTGTCCCGGTTATCAGCCTCGAGCAAGCCGTACGATGAACACAACCGCCAAACCCCGACGAGGTGGCGAGGATTCACGAGCCCGCCCGACCCTCGCCAGAGCCGCAGCGCAAGCTCACGCTCTTCCCCGGCGAGCGTCTGCGGTATCCATTCTTCAGGCTGCGTCCAGTTGCGCGTATCCTGGGGCGTGCCGACATGACGCCAGATCGTCTCTCTCATGTCAAGCAGCGTACGGCGCGACTGTCCATCGATCTGACCCAGGAACGCCCTGGCGTATGCATAGGTCGGATAGTGTGGGACGTGGACTTGCGGCTTCTCAAAAACCATCGCGGATTGTCCTGTCAATTGAACTCTGTCATTAAGGTACTCGTTCAGCCCGAAGGAACAGCCGGTCCCACGCTTCGAGCACGAGCCGCCGGGTGCGATACTCCCCGTGCCGCTTAATTTCCTTTTCTTTGAGCACGCGGAACGTCTCGCCGGGGAAGTCCTCGCCATACACATCCGCCGGGTCGAGGATGTAGCGCAGCTCGTCGCGCGTCAGGCCGTAGAGGTGCGCGTAGTAGGCGTCCAGCTCGGCGCGGAGCAGGGCGCGGCGCTCCTCGTCCCACACGAACGGCGGGCCGTCGTAGCCCATATCGCGCGCGAAAGGTTACATATCCCAGGCAGTGTAGACCAGTTCCAGCACGCGCGGCGCGATGAAGTCCACGTCGGCGGGGGAGTAGGCGTGGGGGGGAAGTGTCGGAAGTTGCTTGAGGATGAAATAGCTCAGCGATGTGCCACCGATCTTCTGCCGCAGGACATAGTCGAATATGAGACTGTTGGCATTGGCAAGGAAACAGGTCACTTCCTGCGTGCGTTCTGCATTCTCCAAAAATACAAGAGGGGCTTTGTGTCCAACCCCGACACGCGGAAGCAGACTGAAAATTGCGGTGCGCTCGTCTGTCGACCGCGCAATATCCCGAAAGCCGAGTAGCCACCCTCGCCGCCAGTCGCCTAACTTGGCGTGGACCTCACGCTCGGCCACCCAGTAGCGCGGCACCGGGGCGCAGTTTGGATCGGCTTTCTCATCCGGTGTCAGGTTGCGCGTCGAGCCGTCCGGCGTATAGGTGGCGAAGCGGTGATCGAACTGGTGCATGAGCTTGGCTTCGTAGAGCGGCACCAGTGCGTCACCCGGCTCGGTGTGGAACAGATTGGAGTCGTTCGACATATGGAGCATTCCCAAGAACGACACACCCCAGGGATTCGTGCCGCTGCTCTCGTTGACCAGCACTGGCACGCGCTTGTATACCTCGCGTGCCAAGTCAGCGTCGGCGCGCGTGCGGAAGATCGGTGCGGTGCGCGTGTTTGGGTTAATGCGCGCAAAGTCTGCCGCCGTCAGCGTAAAACGGCGCTGTGGATCACGCAGATGCTCAATGTTTGTGGCGAAGAAAACGAACTCGGCGCCTTCGGCGGCACCCTTTGAGCCACGCAATGTGATCAAGCTGAATTTGTAACGGCGATCTACTCCCGGAAATATGGCGTCGCGGTTCTCGAAATCAAGCAGACTTCCCAACCGCTGGCTTTCGACCAGATAGCCGAAGAAGACTTTATTCGTGTCGTCGGTGGCGATCCCGGTAGGGACGATCATCCCAGCAGCGCCGCGCGGATTGAGCAGGCGACTGAATAGCTCCGCAAAAACCGAATAAGTGTTGATGTCGCCACGCGCGGTCCGTTCGTAACGTTCACCACCGCGCATAAACCGGCTGCTGGCTTCCGCGCTGTACTTGGCCTGCGCAAACTCGCGGGCAAGAGCGGGATTGGTCTGGGGCAGGGCGTTAATCAGCCGTTGCCGGGCGGCCTTGTTCGGTGCGGTCGCGATCGCCACGTCGCTCGCGGCGAAGAACTCTTGCTCTTGCAGCTTGATGCGTTCCCACGGCGGGTTGCCCAGCACCACGTCAAACCCGCCGCGCTCGAACACCTCGGGGAACTCCAGCGGCCAGTGGAAGAAACGGTTGTCCGAGGCGAGTTGGTGTGCGTGGCCGATGATGTCGCCGCTCGCGCTGTTAGTCGTAAGGTGCTGGCGGATCGTCTCGGTCGTCGGGACGAGGTGCCGCGTCGCGGGGGTCAGCGGTGTGAAAAACGCTGCGGTCCACAGGTGGCAGGCTGTCGTCAGGTGCCACCACGTCGTCCCACGCGCGCGGGTCTGTTCGTAGGCGCTTGCCTTCCGGCGCACGTCCTCGGGAGTGTCTTCGTGCTCGCGGGCAAAATCCGCCAGCAAAAGGGCGAGCGAATCGACGTTGGGAATCCGGGGCGCGCCGAATAATTCCAACTGCCCTTCGCGTTCCTGACGGTTCTCGTTGCGAATGGCGGTTGCGGTCTTCTTCTCGTCGCCGCTCACCGCCGTGTACGCGCCGTCGGGGATGCCCTCGCGCAGCACGTCCAGGTTGAAGACGCCCACCAGCGAGTCGCCGCACTTGATGCGGTGGTCGAGGAACGAGAGCGGGCGGTCGTGGTTGTGCCCTTCCAGCCACAACGCCACTTTGCACAGGTCCACCGCCAGCGGGTTCTTGTCCACGCCGTAGATGCAGTGGCGGATCGCGTCGCGGATAGCCGCGCGGGTCGCTTCGGGCGCGGGATGCGCCTCGCCAGTGCGAACGACCGCCAGCTCGTGCCCGATCCGGCGCGCTGCTGCCAGCAGAAAGTGCCCCGAACCGCACGCCGGGTCGCAGACGGTCAGGCTCAGCAGCGCGCGCTCGCGGGCGTCGCGGTCCGTCCCGGCGGCTTTGAGCCGGTCCGCAATCACCGGGTCCAGCGCGCTCTTGATCAGCTCCTGAACCAGCTCGGGGCGTGTGTAGTACGAGCCGGTGGTTTTGCGCTCGGTGCCGGTCGCCAGCGCGAAGACGGGACCGCGGTCGGTCTGCGTGATGGTAGGGTGGAAGTCGAGCAGGCTCTCGTAAACGCTGCCTAGCTCCTCGACGTCCAGCGCGGCATAGTTGACGCGGCGCAGCATCTTGCCGTCGTGCCACAACATCAGGTGGCGCAGCGCGCGGAGCAGGTCGGCGTTGGAGATGGTCGCGTCGCGCAGGTCGGGGATGGCGCCGGGGCCGAAGAGGTAGCCGTTCAGCGCGCCCATGCCGAGTTTCGCGGCGATGTCCGCGTCTTCGTGGATGCGGAAGGTCGTCCGCGCCAGCCCCAGCCAGAGGTCGTGATAGCGCCCGGCGGTGGACAGGCGTATTTCCACCAGCTTGCGCAGCCGGGAGATGCTGTAGTTCTCGTCGTAGATCTTGCGCAGTTGGGCATCGTGCGGGCCGATCAGCCCGCGTTCCTCAGACACCAGCAGGAACAGGAAGCGGTAGATCAGGCGGAGAAGCTGGCCGTAGAATTCGATGGGCGTGATGGCGCCCTGTTCGACCTTGCGCCGAAGGTCCGCGCTTGTGGGGTGCGCGAGAAAACCGTTCCCCAGCGCGACCAGGGCCGCCTCGACGCCATCCCGCAGATGCTCGCGCACGCGCCCGCCCTGCTCGACGCCGTGCTGGTAGTACCGCTCCAGCAGGCAACGCGGCGCGTCGTCAATCCCTGCCGGGAGCCGGGTGCGGTGCAGCAGGCGATAGAGCACGCCGAAATCTGCGAAGTGCTCCCCTTCGAGCATCGCGTGCAGGTCAAACTCGACATAGGACAACCGGCTCATCAGGGCGCTGTCGCGGATCAGGCGAAGCTGCAGGCCGTTGGTGACGATGCCCCAAACGTGCTCGCTATGGTTGAGGTATTCCTGCAACAGACCGTGCGGCGACAGGCGCGGGCGCCCTGACGGCGGGCGCTGGTCCAGCGAAGTGCGCGCGCCCTCAATGTGGATCGGCGGGGCGGTTTCGCTTTCCCCGGCGCGATGCGAGATCGCATACGTGCGCCCGTCGAGCACCTCGGCCGTGCGCATGAAGGTGACCTGTTCGTAGCCCAGCGCATAGAGCAGCGGCACGATCCAGAGCTGGCGGGTGGGCGTGGTGGCGGGGTCGTCGTCGGGCAGGCGGTCGAGCGCGCGTTGGAAGGCGTGCCAGTAGGCGCGAGCATCCGCCCAGGCCGCCGCGATCTCGTCGGACAGTCGCGCGCCGCTTCGTAGATGGAAGTCGGCGGCGGTTTGCCCCTCAGCGTTGCCTGTTGCGATCTGGTCAATCAAGTCAGCGGGAATCAACCCGCCCTCGACGCGGATGGATGGGAAAACCATATCCTAACGCCTCTTGAATGCAGACTGGATGGTGTATGCGGCCTGTCGCTGCCCCGGCCCATGATCCCGTGGCCGCGACTATAACCATATACTTTGCAGGCGGATCGCGCCAGTCATCCCGGTGGGGTGATTACGAAGCGCCGGGCTGGCGCTCAGGGATGGGGTGTAGTGAGTGGAATAAAGCGGGCGCAGCCATTGGATTGGGCTCGTGTCGCATTTATGTGAGGACACGCTTTCCGCTAATGGCGTACGCCCGCTGACGAAAACAGGTTAAGCGCTTGGCGTTGTGCAGCCTTACCCTACGCGAGCCGCCCTGTTGCAGAGCAGGTATCGTGTTACTGCAGCGAACAGATCAGCGCCGTCATCGAATGGGGCTCGAGCGAAACCGTCAAGCTCGACCCGGTGGCGGTCAACTCCGAATTCGTGACCGTTACCCGATCCGGCTGCTCAAAGGAGTTGTACGCCTTCACCGAGTCGCCGTTCACCGTGTGGACATTCACCGGTCCGGCGAATGAACCTTCGTGGAGTGTGAGGGTAGTTTCCTGCGCGTCACGCTCGGAGCGGTTGATGGCGAACACTGCCAGCTCTCGCTTAACCGGATCGATCGTCGCCGTGACATCGAGCACCCGCAGCCCTGTATGTTCACCTGCGCTGAATGTTTCCCCATCCCAGTGAATATCGAGCACGCTGGATCCGGCATGCTGGCTGTATAACTCGAAGACGTAGAAGATGCTCTGCAGGAGCAAGCTATCGGTGCGCGTGACGATTGGCGCCAACAGGTTCACGATCTGTGCGATGTTCGCCATCTTGACCGATCGCGCGTGCCGGAGAAATGCGTTAAGCTGCATGGCGACAACTAGCGCATCTTCCAGATTGAAGATGACTACCTTGTGCCCGCCGACATCCATTTCATCCTTGTGCCAGACGTTCCATTCGTCGACCGCGATGTGGATGGGGCGCCGGATCCCTTGCTCGAGCCGAAGCGCGTGAATAAGCCCTTCATACGCAGCTAGCCGCTGCTCGAACAACTCCGATAGCGTCATATAGGTGCTGAAATCGCCCGTTTCATTGTCGACATACCAGTGAACTGCCAGGTAGTCGATCAAGTTACCGGCTTGTTCTAGGATTAGCTGCGCGCGTTCCACGAAATCCGCGGCGGGCCAGTTGGTGACTCCATTAGCGATCAGCTTGATTGAAGGATCGATCCACTTCATAAGCTTCCCGAACTCGGTGACAGCGCGCGCGTATTCTTCGGGCGTCTTGAAGCCGATCTGCCACGGACCGTCGACTTCGTTGCCGATTCCCCAGTACTTAATAGCGTGTGGCGCGTCGTATCCATGCGATCGACGCAAGCGAACTAGCTCGGTATCTTGAGTCCCGTTGCAGTACTCAACCCAGTCGCGCGCTTCGCGCATATCCCCATCACCACAGTTGACCACAAAGTACGGCTCGGTTCCAAGGATGCGGCAGAACTCTATGAATTCATTCGTGCCGAATTCGTTGGTGTCGACAGTTTGCCACGCCAGGTCAAGGCGTGCGGGGCGGCTCTCTTTGGGGCCGACGCCGTCGCGCCAGCGGTATCCGGACACGAAATTGCCGCCCGGATACCGCATGATCGGCATACGCAGACGCTTCAACGCCTGGATAACGTCGGTACGCAGCCCTCGCTCATCCGCGTGTGGAGAGTCTGGGTCGTAAATTCCGCCGTAGACGCAATGGTCAAGATGTTCCGCGAACCCGCCAAACACGTTGCGATCCAGCTCGCTGAGCGTCCGCTCCAGGTCGATGGTGATCCGGTTCATTCTTTACAAACTCCTGGTGG